>OLPR01001340.1_pt1 | contig 20350 bp, 20 predicted proteins | sample 1672761 | NCBI WGS metagenome assembly OLPR01 (sample SAMEA3136721, study PRJEB25190) | human gut metagenome | biome: human gut; feature: human-associated habitat; material: faeces | place: Austria | collected 2013 | reverse complement strand
TTTAGATGATTTTTGCTAAAATGTAGCATATAAATAGGTAAAAATCCACTTTATAGGTTATAGCAAAAAGGTCAACCACTTTGAGCGGTTGTTTTTTGTATAATTATAATATCATAGAAATATATCTTTAGCAAGTAATATAAAAATAAAAAGGGAATTTTTAATTGTAATTTGTTGGTATGCCAACAGCTAAAATCATGTAAAATAAGATAGAATCATACGATCAATAATTTTAAAAATACATACGAAAAGAAAGAGAGGACACACATGGATCACATATATGACGTAATCATCTTTGGCGCCGGTCCGGCGGGATTAAGCGCAGGCTTATACGCAGGCAGAAGCAGATTGGACACCCTGATCATCGAAAAAGGACAGGCCGGCGGCCAGATTATCAACACAGACGAAATAGAAAACTATCCGGGACAGATCGTAGAAGGAGAGACAGGCGTTTCTCTTGTACGCAGAATGTACGAACAGACAGAGCAGTTCGGAGCAGAACATGTCCGTGATACAATTACAGATGTAGAACTGAACGGAGAGATCAAAGTCCTGACAGGCGAAAAAGATACGTATCAGGCAAAAAATATCATCATCGCAACCGGTGCATACGCAAGACCGATCGGATGCAAAGGTGAGCAGGAGTACAAGGGACGCGGAATCTCTTACTGTGCGACCTGTGATGCGAACTTCTTTACCGACCTGGAAGTCTATGTAGCGGGCGGCGGGGATGCAGCGGTGGAAGAAGCGCTGTACCTTACAAAATTCGCCAGAAAAGTTACGATCATTCACAGAAGGGACGAGCTGCGTGCGGCGAAGTCTATTCAGGAAAAAGCATTTGCCAATCCGAAGATTGCATTCCTGTGGGATTCGGTAGTGGAAGAAGTGAGCGGCGACGGACTGCTCCAGACGATGACCGTGAAGAATATAAAGACCGGGGAGTTTACGAAGATAGAAGCTGATCCGAAAGACGGACTGTTCGGACTGTTTGGATTCATCGGTATGATCCCGAATACCGGCGTGTTTGCAGATAAAGTAGAGACGGATGACAAGGGATACATTAAGACGGATGAGGATATGCATACCAACGTACCGGGCGTGTATGCGGCCGGAGATGTAAGAGTCAAGAGCCTGCGCCAGGTAGTGACTGCGGTAGCAGATGGTGCGATCGCGGCAGTGCAGGTGGAGAGAAGTATGTCAGATTATTAGAAGAATAAGGAAAACAATATTAGAAATATAGATTGTTATGCGTTCGGAAGAAGGAGGTGATCCTATGACTGTAGAAGAGATGAAAAAGAAGAAAACAGAATTAGGTTTCAGCTGCGAACAGATATCAGATCGTTCCGGTGTACCATTGGGAACGGTACAGAAGATATTCAGCGGAATAACCAAAAGACCAAGATATGACACAATTTGTCAGTTGGGAAAAGCATTTCCGATTGAACATATTATATTTACAGATAATCATGGACGAGACTACAAAGCGTCTGGAAACATAGGATCACCAGAAGATATGAAAGGATCTGTTTCTAATCCATATCCTGGTATGATGAAAGAAAGCGTATCGGCTTATCGCATCTATGGAGATGGCACAGATCATGAAGGTGATATCTGGAAAAGTTTTCGTGGTAAAAAGCAAGGCGAATACACACTAAAAGAGTATGAAGCGATTCCGGACGAATATAGAGTAGAATTGATTGACGGAGTCATCTACGATTTGAACATGCCAACCACGATCCATCAGCAGCTTGCATTTGAGATCAGTATCAAATTAAGAGAGTACATTAGGCAGAACAAAGGATTATGTATGGTACTGCCGTCACCGGTCAGCGTACAGCTGGATGAAGATGACAGGACGATGATACAGCCGGATGTCGTGATATGCTGTGATAGAGAGAAGATACTTCAAAGCCATGTCTACGGAGCACCAGATATGGTAATCGAGATATTATCACCATCTACAAGAAAAAAAGATATGGGCTTAAAACTAAAAAAATATATCACTGCAAGAGTCAGAGAATACTGGATGGTTGACCCGGATAAGAAAAAAGTTGTAGTATATGACTTGGAACATAATGAGTTACCGGCCATTTATGGCTTTGAAGACCAGGTACCGGTGAATATATTTGCTGGAAAATGTCAGATTGACTTTTCGGAAATATGCAGCTATATAGAATTTTTATTTGAAAAAGAATAGAAAAACGGAGGAAGATAACATGTTAAACATCGTATTACACGAACCAGAAATCCCGGCAAACACAGGCAATATCGGAAGAACCTGCGTAGCCACCAACACCAGATTACACCTGATCGAGCCACTCGGCTTCCGCTTGAATGAAAAGAACTTAAAGCGTGCCGGCATGGACTACTGGGAGCATCTGGATGTCAGAACCTATATTGATTACAATGATTTCCTGGAAAAGAACCCGGGAGCCAAGATCTACATGGCAACGACAAAAGCACCGAAGGTATATACAGAAGTGAACTATGAACCGGACTGCTACATCATGTTCGGAAAAGAAAGTGCCGGAATCCCGGAAGAGATTCTGGTAGAGCATAAAGAAGACTGCGTGCGTATCCCGATGATAGGCGACATCCGTTCGCTGAACCTCGGCAACTCGGTTGCGATCGTGCTTTACGAAGCACTCAGACAGAACGGATTTGCAGGTATGAATCTGGAGGGGCATCTTCACGAATTACACTGGTAAGAAAAGGAATCCAATCTGTATAAATTCCATATTATTTAGACAAAATAAGGATATTGTCCGTTTTCGTTGAGAAAATGAGATGATATCCTTATTTTCATACCAGGTATATGAAAAAATACAGGAGGCGCTGGCAGGCGTTTCTACTTATTAATAAGTGCACAAATATAAAACGACAAAATGATAAAAATGTATCAAAGTGACATACAATTTACAACAAATGTAATAAATGTATGGTAAAATTGCAGAAATAAGATTATAATTTAAACTAGATTTTGTATTTTTTGAAGGAGAGGTGGTAGATGAATGGTAGAAGAAACCATTAAGACCATCAAGGAAACGGAGAATGAAGCGGATGAGATCATAAGAAAAGCAGATGCAACGTGTACCGAGATCCTTGAAAAAGCTGCCAGAGAGGCAAAAGAGATAAAAGAGCAGGCTGTAGCAAATGCAAAGAAACAGGCAGAAGCAGATCTTTTGCAGGCGAAAGAAGAAGGAGAAGTCTTAAAGAAACAGGCTTCCGAGAAGACGGAACAGGAGACAGAAGCATTAAAAGCACTGGCTCAGGGAAAAGAAGAGGAGGCGGTATCCGCAGTCATCAAAGCATTGCTCTGATGATATGGGAAGAGTAAGAACGTGAAAAAATAAAAAAGGAGGGATGCAGTTATGGCAGTATTGCAGATGCAGCGAATCAGTATCTGCGCATTGAAACATGACCGGAAAGCGATTCTGGAAAAACTGCAGTCCATGGGCATGATAGAGATGCATCAGGTCGCGCAGGACGAAGCCGGATTCGAGAAGATGGATACGCAGAGTGCGAAATCAAGCTTCGAGAAACGGGTGCAGATCACGGAAAACGCACTGGATGTATTGAATCAGTATACACCGGAGAAAAAATCCATGTTCGCCAGTCTGGAAGGAAATGAGCTGATCGATAAAAAGACGATGGAAGCTGCCGCAGCGAAGCAGGAAGCAGTCATGGAAGTGGCGGGACTTCTGATCGCTGATCATAAGAAAATTGCGGAAGCACAGGCTGAGATCGTGAAGCGGAATACCCAGATAGAAGCACTTACACCATGGATGAGTCTGGAAGTTGCGATGAATTATCCGGGCACGAAAAAGACGGCAATGCTTCTTGGAACCATGGCGGCGGAGACGACACTGGAAATGATCTACGGAAAGCTTGCCGAAGATCATCCGGAGATCGAAGCCGTAGATATATCGGTTATAAGTCAGGATAAAGATGCCGTGTACTTAAGCGTGTTCTGTATGAAGGACCAGGCAGCAGATGTGGAGAATACACTCCGCACTGCAGGATTCTCAAGACCGGTTGTATCGACAGAGCAGATTCCGGCAAAGCAGAAAGAAGAACTGGAAGAACAGATCAGAAAGATCGAACAGACAATTGCAGATATCCGGGGAGAGATCATATCTTACGCAGAAGACCGGGAGGAACTGAAGATCATCGGTGACTATTACCGGATGCGTGCAGAAAAGTACGAAGTACTGGGAACACTTCCGCAGTCCAGACGTACATTTATTATCAGTGGTTACGCAGCAAAAGAAGCGATACCGGCGATCCAGAAAGGAATCGGGGATGCGTATGACTGTGTGATCGATGTAGAAGAGTTAAAAGAAGACGAAGAACCACCGGTAATCCTTAAGAATAACGGATTTTCGGAAAGTGTGGAAGGAGTCCTGGAGTCTTACGGACTTCCGCATAAAGGAGAGATCGATCCGACCGCGATCATGTCATTCTTCTATGTATTTTTCTTTGGAATGATGTTATCAGATGCAGCGTATGGTGCGATCATCGCAATCGTGTGTCTGATCGTCCTTAAGAAATTCCCGCGCATGAGTGCCGGTATGAGGAAATCTATGAAAATGTTCATGTACTGTGGAATTTCTACCATGGTATGGGGAATCTTATTCGGTGGATATTTCGGAGATGTCGTAGACGTCGTATCGAGCACATTCTTTGGAAAAGAACTGACGATCAAGCCGCTGTGGTTTGCACCGTTAAATGATCCGATGCGACTTCTGATCTATTCGATGGCATTCGGACTGGTCCATCTGTTCGTGGGTCTTGGAATCAAGGGATATATGTTGTTAAAAGACGGAAAGGTACTGGATTTCTTCTGCGATATCGTATTGTGGTACATTTTCCTGATCGGACTGATCCTGATGTTACTTCCGTCAGAGATATTTGCTTCAATCGCACAGACCAAGATCGTGTTCCCGGCAGCGCTTGTTACATTGTCAAAAGCACTGGCAATCATCGGGGCACTCGGACTGTTATTGATGTCCGGAAGATCGAGCAAGAATCCGGCACTCCGGCTGGCACTTGGAGCATATGATATCTATAATATCACCGGATGGTTAAGTGATGTATTATCATACTCCAGACTTCTGGCACTGGGACTTGCAACAGGTGTTATCGCATCCGTTGTCAACCAGATGGGAAGCATGCTTGGTAAGAGTGTATTTGGAGTCATCTTATTTATCGTAGTATTTATCGTCGGACATGCAATGAACCTGGCAATCAACCTGCTTGGTGCATATGTCCACACCAACCGACTTCAATTTGTGGAATTCTTCGGAAAATTCTACGAAGGCGGTGGAAAACCTTTCGAACCGTTTCATGCGGAGACAAAATATGTAGATATTAAGGAGGAAAAATAGATATGAGTATTTGGAATGATATGGGAATGGTATATGCACTTCTTGGTGCGGCAGTGGCAGTATTCCTGGCAGGTGCAGGATCTGCGATCGGAGTTGGTATTGCAGGACAGGCAGCGTCCGGAGTTGTAACAGAAGACCCAAGCAAATTCGCAAAAGTACTGATCATGCAGCTGCTTCCTGGTACACAGGGAATCTACGGACTGCTGGTTGGTTTCATTACATTATCCAAGATCGGACTTCTTGGCGGTGGTGCAGCAGATCTGGATCCTAAGACAGGACTTCTGATCCTGGCAGCTTGTCTTCCAATCGGAATCGTTGGTCTGATCTCAGGAAAAGCACAGGGACAGACAGCAGCGGCAGCAATCGGAATTGTAGCAAAGAAACCGGATCAGTTCGGTAAAGCAATGTTGTTCCCTGCAATGGTTGAGACATATGCCATCCTTGCACTTCTGATTTCTATCCTTTCCGTAACAGCAATTCAGGTATAGAAGGAGTGTGAAGGACAATGGCTGGATTAGATAAGATCAAAAGTCAGATCCTTGACGAGGCAAAAGTGACAGCGGATGCGAAGATTGAAGATGCGAAAGCACAGGCAGAACAGATGAAGCTTAAGGCACAGGAAGAGGGAGCCAGACAGGCAGATACTATCCTGAAAAAGTCGGAAGCAGATACTGCATCGCAGAAAGAGCGTGTGAAATCAGCCATCGATCTTCAGAGAAGAACGAGACTTCTGGAAGCAAAGCAGGAGATGATCGCAGAGATCATCGAGAAGGCGTATGAAAAGGTTATAAACCTTGCGCCGGATGATTATTATCAGATGCTTCTGTCGATTCTGGAAGCATATATACTTCCGCAGGAGGGAGAGATCTATTTCTCCGTAAAAGATCTGGAAAATATGCCGGTAGGATTTGGCAAAGAAATTGAAGAAATAGCTCTGGCAAAGGGAGGAAAACTTACTGTAGCCGGAGCAGGCAGAGATAATATTGACAATGGATTCATTCTTGCGTACGGTGGAATTGAAGAGAACTGTACGATCAGGGCAATGTTCGATGCGAAGCGGGATGAGCTTTCAGATATCGTTCACCGGCTGCTCTTTGTATGATGCGGAAAGCATCAGAAGAACCAGTAGGAATGTTCAGATATCAGGAATGTTCGGAAATGGAGGAACAACATGAGTGAACAATATACCTATGCGGTCGCAAGAATCCGTGCCCTGGAAGTATCCCTGTTCTCTGACAGTACCATTGACCAGCTGATCGCGTGCCAGAGTTATGAACAGGCATTGCAGTTCCTGGAGGAGAAAGGCTGGGGAGATACTGAAAGCAGCGGGAATGCAGAAGAAATCCTGACGAGAGAAGAAGAAAAGACATGGGAAGTAGTAAAAGAACTGTCGATCGGAATGGAACATTTCGATGTGCTTTCTTATCCGAAGCTTTTTCATAATTTAAAGGCAGCGGTCAAGGAAGTATGCACCGGAGATAAGAACCGGCATATCTATTATGAAGATGTTCGGATTCCTGGAGAAGAGATGCGTAAGATCGTAGAAGACAGAGACTTTGGAAAGCTTCCGGACAGTATGCGGATCGTAGGAGAAGAAGCATACGAGACACTTCTTCATACAGGAGACGGGCAGCTCTGTGATGTGATCATAGACCGGGCGGCACTGGGTGCTATTTATCAGGCGGGAAAAGAGTCACCGGATAAGATCATACAGGATTATGCAGAATCCACAGTGGCAGTGGCGGACATCAAGATCGCTGTCCGGTCACAGAAGACCGCAAAATCAACAGACTTTATGAAACGGGCAATGGCGGAATGTGATTCCTTAAGTGTCAGCCAACTCTCGAAAGCGGCACTTAGCGGCATGGATGCCATCTGTGAATACTTAAGAGGAACGGCTTATGCAGAAGGTGCGGATGCACTGGCAGAGTCGCCGTCGGCATTTGAAAGATGGTGTGACAACCGGATCATTCAGACGATAAGCCCGGAGAAATATCATGCATTTACGATAGGACCGGTAATTGCCTACGTAATTGCAAGGCAGAATGAGATTAAAACGGTACGAATCATTTTATCCGGAAAGCAGAATGAACTGCCGGATGATTCAATCCGGGAAAGGGTAAGGGAAATGTATGTATAAGATCGCAGTAGTGGGTGATTATGACAGCATCTTCGGATTCGCAGCACTGGGCCTTGATACATTTGCCGTCCAGACCCGTGAGGAAGCCGCAGAGAAATTACATCAGCTGGCACAGGGTGGATATGGAATTATCTATATCACAGAGAAACTTGCCGCTGAGTTAACGCATGAGATAGAAAAATATCAGGAACAGGTCACACCGGCGATCATTCAGATTCCGGGTATCGCCGGAAATACAGGCGCCGGAGTTGCAGGTGTGAAGAAATCGGTAGAGCAGGCTGTCGGTTCCGATATTATATTTGGCAGCTAAAGGAGGTTGATTCGTCCGTATGAGTACAGGAACGATTAAAAAAGTAGCAGGACCGCTGGTCATTGCAGAAGGTATGCGTGACGCCAACATGTTTGACGTGGTACGTGTAAGCAGCCAGCGTTTGATCGGAGAGATCATAGAGATTCACGGAGATGAGGCATCCATCCAGGTATACGAAGAGACATCGGGACTTGGACCTGGAGAGCCGGTAGAGTCTATGGGAGTACCAATGTCAGTAGAACTTGGTCCCGGACTGATCACAAGTATATACGATGGAATCCAGAGACCACTGGATGACATTATGAAGATTTCCGGAAATAACTTAAAACGAGGCGTGGAAGTCGCATCGTTAAAGCGTGATAAGAAATGGGAATTTGTACCGGTCGCAAAAGCCGGCGATGAGGTCGAAGCAGGTGACGTACTCGGAACTGTGCAGGAGACCATCGTTGTACAGCAGAAGATCATGGTTCCTTATGGAGTAAAAGGAACGGTAAAAGAGATCAAAGCCGGAACATTTACCGTAGAAGAAGTGGTAGCAGTGATCGCTACCGAAAAAGGTGACAAAGAACTGACGATGATGCAGAGATGGCCGGTACGAAAGGGCCGTCCGTATCAGAAGAAGCTGCCGCCGGTAAAACCACTGGTAACCGGTCAGCGTGTTATCGATACATTCTTCCCGATCGCTAAAGGTGGTGTGGCAGCCGTTCCGGGACCTTTCGGAAGCGGCAAGACAGTTATCCAACACCAGTTGGCTAAGTGGGCAGAGGCTGATATCGTGGTCTATATCGGATGCGGAGAACGTGGCAATGAGATGACCGACGTTCTGAATGAATTCCCGGAACTGAAAGACCCGAAGACCGGGCAGTCACTGATGGAAAGAACCGTACTGATCGCAAATACATCAGACATGCCGGTTGCAGCCCGTGAGGCTTCTATTTATACCGGAATCACGATCGCAGAATATTTCCGTGATATGGGATATTCCGTAGCGTTAATGGCAGATTCTACATCCCGTTGGGCAGAGGCACTTCGTGAGATGTCCGGACGTCTGGAAGAGATGCCTGGTGAAGAAGGTTACCCGGCATACTTAGGTTCCCGTCTGGCACAGTTCTATGAAAGAGCCGGACATGTGGTATCCCTTGGTAAAGAAGGAAGAGAAGGTGCACTTTCCGTTATCGGAGCCGTATCTCCTCCGGGTGGTGATATCTCCGAACCGGTATCACAGGCAACCCTTCGTATTGTAAAGGTATTCTGGGGACTGGATTCCGCACTTGCGTATAAGAGACATTTCCCAGCCATCAACTGGCTGACCAGTTATTCGCTGTATGTTGACAATATGGCAAACTGGTTCAACGAGGAAGTGGCAGCGGACTGGATGGAAGACCGTCAGAAGATGATGACAATCCTTCAGGAAGAAGCCGAGTTAAATGAGATCGTACAGATGGTAGGTATGGATGCCCTGTCACCGACTGACCGTCTGAAGATGGAAGCGGCAAGATCCATCCGTGAGGACTTCTTACATCAGAACTCCTTCCATGAGATCGACACTTACACGCCGCTTCGTAAGCAGTATCTGATGATGAAACTGGTACTGGCATTTTATGAGAAATCTGTCGACGCACTGAACAAGGGTGCGGACATGAATGCACTGATCGCCATGCCGGTAAGAGAAAAGATCGGCCGTTATAAATATACAACAGACGCCGATATCGAAAGTGAATATAAGAATGTAGAAGAAGAACTGGACAAGGAAGTTGCGGCTGCATTCGGGAAGGAGGACTTCTAAATTATGCCAAAAGAATATAGAACCATACAGGAAGTTGCCGGACCTCTGATGCTGGTACGCGGCGTTGAAAATGTAGCTTATGATGAATTAGGTGAGATCGAACTTGCAAGCGGTGAGAAGCGCCGCTGTAAGGTTCTGGAGATCAATGGAAATGATGCACTGGTGCAGTTATTTGAAAGTGCCACAGGTATCAACTTAAGTAACAGTAAAGTACGGTTCCTCGGACGAAGCATGGAGCTTGGTGTATCGGAAGATATGCTTGGACGTGTCTTCGACGGACTGGGCCGCCCGATCGACGGAGGACCGGAGATCCTGCCGGATGAAAGACGTGACATCAACGGACTTCCTATGAATCCGGCAGCCAGAAGCTATCCGGAAGAGTTTATCCAGACCGGTGTATCTGCCATCGACGGACTGAACACATTGGTTCGTGGACAGAAGCTTCCGATCTTCTCGGCATCCGGACTTCCACATGCCAATCTGGCAGCACAGATTGCAAAGCAGGCAAAGGTACGCGGAAGCAATGAGAAGTTCGCCGTAGTATTTGCCGCTATGGGTATCACATTCGAAGAGTCGAACTTCTTCGTAGAATCTTTCAAAGAGACAGGTGCTATCGACAGAACCGTACTGTTCGTCAACCTGGCAAATGACCCGGCGATCGAACGTATTTCCACACCTCGAATGGCGCTGACGGCAGCCGAGTATCTGGCATTTGAAAAAGACATGCATGTACTGGTAATCATGACAGATATTACCAACTATGCAGATGCGCTCCGAGAAGTATCTGCCGCACGTAAGGAAGTACCGGGACGCCGTGGATATCCTGGATATATGTACACCGACCTTGCAACGTTATATGAAAGAGCCGGAAGACAGAATGGCAAGAAGGGAAGTATCACACTGATTCCGATCCTGACCATGCCGGAAGATGACAAGACGCATCCAATCCCGGACCTTACCGGCTACATCACCGAAGGCCAGATCATCTTAAGCCGTGACTTGTACCGCAAAGGTATCAAGCCTCCGATCGATGTATTGCCATCCCTGTCCCGTCTGAAAGATAAGGGAATCGGAGAAGGTAAGACAAGAGCCGACCATGCAAATACCATGAACCAGTTATTTGCGGCATATGCGCGAGGAAAAGATGCGAAAGAATTAATGACTATCTTAGGAGAGGCAGCTCTTACTGATATTGACCTGGTATATGCGAAATTCGCAGATGCATTTGAAAAGGAATATGTATCACAGGGATACGATACCGACAGACCGATTGAAGAGACACTGGAGATCGGATGGAAGCTGTTGTCTATGCTGCCAAGATCAGAGTTGAAACGAATTGATGATAAGTTCTTGGACGAGTATTATGGTAAGCAGTAAGCCATGCGCAGATTGATCAGATATGGAATGCAGGTTAACCTGCGATTCCATATCTGGCAAGATGCATAGGGCGTCAGCCCTCAGCGAGAAGAAGCGAAGCGGATTCTAGCCGGCATGGCGTCCAATATATAAAGTATAGAAAGGAGTGATACTATGGCGTCAACCCAGGTAACCCCTACCCGTATGGAACTGACCAGAACTAAGAAGAAACTGGTCACAGCCATAAAAGGTCACAAACTTCTGAAAGATAAACGAGACGAACTGATGCGTCAGTTCCTGGATCTGGTAAAAGTGAACATGGAACTTCGGGAAAAGGTAGAAGCGGGGATTCGTTCAGCTAATAAGAACTTCGTCATAGCCAAAGCCGGCATGGATGAAGCAACCCTGAACACGGCATTGATGGCACCGAAGCAGGAAGTAGATCTGGAAGTCGGACAGAAGAATGTCATGAGTGTAGACATTCCTGTATTCGAGACGAAGACCAGAACGGCAGATGCGAATGATATCTATTCGTATGGATTCGCATTTACATCGAGTGATCTGGACGGAGCCGTAAAATCTCTGGCAGATATCCTACCGGATATGCTGAAGCTTGCAGAGACAGAAAAAGCCTGCCAGCTTATGGCAGCTGAGATTGAGAAGACCAGAAGACGTGTCAACGCCCTGGAGCATGTGATCATTCCGGAGGCACAGAAGAATATCAAGTATATTACGATGAAACTGGACGAGAATGAACGAAGCACCCAGATCCGTCTGATGAAGGTGAAAGATATGATGCTGGAGGATGCGCATCATTACAAAGAAAAGGAGTAGGAATACTGAGAAATTCTCAGATAAAAATCCGCAGATATAAGTTGAAAAGCTTAAATCTGCGGATTTTTTATGTCAGAATAAGCTGGAAAATAGTTAGAAACCCATTCTTATTGTACGCAAATTCATTGACAAACCACTACTGTGTGATACAATATAGTTAAGAACTACTATAGTATACAAGGTAGGTGAAAATATGTATGATAAATCACAATTAATGAAGGGAACTTTAGAAGGATGTATCTTGCAGATTTTATCCGAGACGGTTACATACGGATATGAGATTGTAACGACATTGACAGAGTTCGGATTTGAAGATGTAAAAGAGGGAAGTATTTATCCATTACTTGTACGGTTGGAAAAGAAGGGAATGATTTCTTCAGAATTACGTCCTTCGCCGCTTGGACCAAAACGAAAGTATTATTCATTAACGGCTGAAGGAGAGGCATATTTGCAGGAGTTTATTAAATGCTGGACGGAAGTACAATCATCAGTAAATAGAATTTTGAAAAAGGAGGAGTAGATTATGTTGACGAAGAAAAATAAAAGAATGGTCAGGAAGATGAAAAAATACATCAAGACATTCCCACTTACAGAAAAAGAAATTGACCAAATGATTGAAGATATCACTGGAATGGTGGAAGAAGCACAGGAGCGTAATGAAAATTTTGAAACAGTACTGGGAAAGTCGGTTCATGAATTTTGTGATGATCTGATTTATTCTGTAGGAGGAATCAGAGCACCGGGAGGACGGAAATTAATTAGAGGAACTTCGATATATTTTCAATTGTTGGGACTTTGGGGAATTGTAGGTTGTTTGATTAATGTTTGTTTTTTGGCTGGAGAACGTGTACACACATTATGGATGCTTGCAATTTCAATAGGCATCTGGTATCTGGGACATTATGGGGAAGCAAACTGTAATAATACAGAAAAAACAAGACAGTTAACAGCAGGAATTGTTATCTATATGGGTGTTGATTTGTTAATGTATTGCAATGAAATTATTATTGCAATAGATAATGGAAAAGCTTTTTTGAAAACATCAGATTTCCCAATTTTAATTATTGGAATTATTGTTAATTTTGGTCCAGCAATTCTGTATCTGGTTGGGGCAAGAAGGAACAGACCGGCAGGAGAACAGATAGAAGTTGAAAGTAGATGACAAGAGATGGGGAAACATTTTTCTTTAAAGGAATAGTATATGAAAGTATTATTGAAAATATTAAAAAAGAATGTGCGTAATAGTATTGTATGTTTTATGAGTACTATTTTAGCTGCAATTATATTATTCGTGTTTCTTGGAGTTAAAGAATTGGTTCTTGGAACGATGAGTATGGAAGAAAGAGTTCGGTCGCAACAAGGAGTTGCGATTCAAACGTACATGTATATATTGCTGTTTATTGGCCTGATTTTGATCAGCTATACAATAAGCAATTATAGCCGGATAAGAATCAAAGATTATGGAATGTTTATGGTATTCGGAGAAGAAAAGAAAGATATTATCCGGATGATAATTCTGGAATATGGGATTATATGTGGTATTTCGTGGCTGATTGGGTGTGTAGTGGGGACGCCTTTTGTAATTCTTCTTCAGTCTATATTCAGAAAAGAAGGGATTCAAACAGTTCAAGATCCATGCTGGTTTCTAAAGAATATTGGAAGTACATGTTTTTATATGTGTGTTATTTTGTGCATTGCAGTAATCATGAATATAATAAAAATTCAAAACAATTCACTGGCTTCGCTTTTGAATACGGAACAGAAAAGGGGGACGGTTCCGTCTGTTAAAGCAAGCGTGATAGGTGCGGTTGCAGGGCTGATCTGTTTTGTGTTTGCAATTATTCTTTTTTCGAAGGTTCCTATGACATATCCACGTATGAAATATGGAGTTCTTTTTTCGCTGACCGGATTATATCTTTGGTTTACTTATTTGGGAAATGTTATATTGCGATGGGTGAAAAAGAAAGAAAAATGGTATGACAGACATATTCTTACGCTAAAAACGTTGTATCACAGATTTTCAGAAAATAAAAATATAATTTTAATTGTTTTTATTATTAATGTATTTGTATGGGTGATTGTAAATATCAATATTATAGAATACGGTAATCTTTCTTCCGAGTATTTATGGAAATATCCATATAATTATGTATGTATGACAGAAGAAAAATATACAGACGAAATTCATAAGGTTATAAAAGAACCAGATGAAAAAATAGATGAATATGCGTATATTCCGCTCATAAGCAATGATGGAGGGGAATATGTAGGTATTTCGGAGGATTCCTATAACAAACTTACAAAGAATAAGAAAGAGCATATCAAACAGGGAGAGGTAAAGGCAGTTCTGGAAAAATCAAAACAAGACGATGAAAACATGTTTCAGGATAAACATGTTTATTTAAAAACAGCAACAGGAATGTGTAAATTTGCGATAAAAAAAGAAGTGAAAGAAGTTTTATTTGTTGCTCAACAGTCGGATATTATACGAATTCTGGTTATGAATAATAGTGATTTTGATATGGTTAGATCTTTGCAGAAAAAGAATACGGTTATTATGACGCAGCAAACAGAAAAAGAGACGGCGATTGATGAGGGCAAATTAAAAGTATGTGAAAAGAAATATGAGATAATTGGTTTTTATAAAGGCTCATTGATGAAAGAAGACAGACAGGATGACCTGACAACTCTTATCTTTTACATTTGTATTGGTGCATTTTTGATTATTAGTGGAATAATGATTTTATCTATAAAAATATGGTCAGACATTTCTAATGTAAGTATGAAATATGGATTCTTGAAAAAAATAGGCATGGAGACCAAAGAAATAAAGAAAAATGTGAAAAAGGAACTTTCGCTTTCTTTATGGATCGCATTTATACTTTCGATTGTAATAAGTGGTGGTGCTTTGAGTTATATTACATGGAACGTTGATTGGCTCTTGAAAAAACAGGTATTGATAACATTTTTTGCACTGTTATTATTCCAGTCCGGGTACATTATCTTATTGAGAGAGTATGGATGGAGACTTGCTAATCAGCAAATTCAGAGTGAAAGAAGGGAAAAGATATGGAAGTGATCAGCGGAGAGAAAATTGTGAAAAGTTACGGTAAGTTTAAAGTGTTAAAGGGTATTAATTTGAATGTACAGGATGGCGAATTTGTAGGAATTATGGGAAAATCAGGAAGTGGAAAGACGACACTTTTGAAAATTCTGGGACTCATTGAATCTGTAACAGATGGGGCACTTTTATACAAGAAAGATGAAATATCAAAACTGTCAGATAAAGAACTTGCGAGAATACGAAGAGAAGAATTAGGCTTCGTATTTCAGGAATTTTATTTGATGGATAGTTTAGATGTTTTTGAAAACATTATGTTGCCTTTCTATATCAGCAAAACAGTAGATGATTCCAAAAAGGAACGAGCGAGAGAGTTAATGGATAAATTCGGAATTAGGACTTTGGAAAAAAAGATGCCGGCCGAACTGTCAGGAGGTGAAAGGCAGAGAGTTGCAATTTGCAGAGCATTAATAAATGATCCAGAGATTATTTTCGCAGATGAGCCTACAGGAAACCTTGATTCAAAGTCTGGAAAAATCGTGATTGATGCATTGAAGGATATTAATGAACATATGGGAAAGACAATCATTATGGTTACACATGACCCACAGATGGCAAGCTATTGCAGCCGGTTAATTCTGCTGAAAGATGGTGTGATATTGGAAGATTTGGAAAAGAATAGAAATCAAGAATCATTTTATCAGGAGATTCTTGGAAAGATGAAAGAGTTGTAGAAAATTCACCAGATTCACAAAAATTTAGCATTTCTAAACTGCGCATTGAAAATAAAAATCAGGCATGTTATTCTGGAAACACACAGATAAATTCTAGTATCTGCACTGTATCTATATTTACCAATGCGTTTACTCCAGATGTAAAAGGCTACTCTATTTCAGGAGGTATAATATGCCAAAGAATAATAAAATTAAAATATTATGTCTGCTCATAATTGGAATCGTATTTTTGTATATATATGGACCAATTGCCTTCATGAAAGATGGATTAGTAACGAGACAGAGTGTAAATTCTTTTGATGAATTATACGAGTTAGGACCAGTACGCCGGCATAAATGTGAAAATGGTACACGTATTCATATTGTATATTTTGGATGGTCTGCTCCAAAAGTTAAAAAAGAAATAGTATATCAAAAGAATGAAGAAACACAAAAGCAAATAGTGGATGTTGATACGCAAAAAATTATTCCGGGATTATATTATGTTTCATGGGATACAAAAAGTTCTGTATACAGAATTGAAACAAGAAAAAAATATTATTTTGTAATACCTTATTGCTAAGGTGATTAACATTATCAAAAAAGGAAATAGTAAAAAATACATTGATTAATATTTATTGATATGTTAATATGTACCAAAGCATATTTCAAAAAAATCAACGGTATATAAAAACGGACATATACCATCTATAATCTAATTTTATTTCAGAAATCTATGCTTTCATACCAATCAATTGTAAAAAAGCAGGAGATGACTGAAAGAGTAAAAAGACATCCTCCTGCATGCAGGAGGAAACAGAATATGGCGAAAAGAAAGGGTCAGAAAAGACGTATTCAAAAGTATCAGGTGAATAACCGGCAGTTAAAGGCAAAAAGGATGTACAAGGATACAATTTTTAGAATGTTGTACCATGACAAAGAGAATTTGTTATCATTGTACAATGCGGTGAATGGAAGAGAGTACACAGATCCGGAAAAGTTGCAGGTTGTTACATTGGAAAATGCGATTTATATGGGAATGAAAAATGATCTGGCGTTTATCATGGATATGAATTTATATTTATATGAACATCAGTCAACGTATAATCCGAATATTCCACTTAGAAATTTGTTTTATATTGCGGATGAGTATCAACGATTAGTGGTTCGGAAATCATTATATTCAACTGTGATACAAAAGATACCAACGCCAAGATTTTTAGTATTTTATAATGGAACAAAAGAGGTAGAAGATCGTAGTGAGTTCCGATTATCTTCTGCATACGAGAATCCAACAGAAAATCCAGATCTGGAGTTAAGAGTGACTATGCTGAATGTGAATGATGGCCACAGTTCAGATTTGATGGAACATTGTAGAACATTAAAGGAATATGCACAGTATGTCGCCAGAGTAAGAAAATATGCGGCGAAACAGGATGTCTCTTTAGAAGAAGCAGTTACGAGAGCAGTTGACGAATGCATAGAAGAAGGAATCCTGGCAGAGTTTTTATTGAAGAATAAGACTGAGGTGATCAGAGTGAGCATCTATGAATATGACAAAGAGTTTGAAGAAAAGAAACTGCGGAAAGCAGAGTATGAGGCTGGAAGACAGGATGGAATCGAGATTGGAAGACAGGACGGAATCGAGATTGGAAGACAGGATGGAATCGAAATTGGAAAGCGGATACTCTTAGAAAAAATAATAAAGAAGAAATTGAAAAAAGGAAAATCAACAGAACAGATAGCAGATGAATTAGAAGAAGATATAAACATAATTCAAAAAGTGGTTGAGAAATTAAAAAGCCAAATATAGAATTTGTCAAAAGAATTCCCTGAAGTGAATAATAAAACTTCAGGGAATTTATCATTTGCTCACTACCGGTATTATTCCGTAGTATCACGTCGGATCAATACAGGCGTAATCTGCTTATGAACCGGCTCTTTTAAAGGAGCCGGTTTCCTTTTTTTCATTTCATTCATCTGGAGAACCAGAAGTTCCATGGCAGTCTGTGCAATTTTCTCAATCTGCTGTCCAACGGTTGTGATTGGAAGGATAGCTTCGCTTGCAATAGGAGAATCATCGAATCCGACAATCTGATAGTCTTTCGGGAGTTTCCCGTATTTTTGAAATATCAGATTCAGGAACATACTGGCATAAGTGTCATTTGCAAGAAAGACCCCCTTTTTTTGTGAGGGATATTTTTCTTCAATTTCGTTAAATATGTTTTTTAGTTGAGTCAGGGTTTCCTGATAAGTGTTTCCAAGATTTCTTTGGATTAATTCGTGAACGACATGGTGTTCGTTACAGATATCTTCGAATCCCCGGATACGTCCATAGGTTGGAAGTGTATCTGGGAATATGGAATTGATGTGTAAAATAACATCACATTTATTGCGTATCAACAAACTGGTTGCCTGAACACCACCCAGATAGTTGTCTGTAGACACGCTGCAGACATGGTCACATTCCCGCTCAATCGTGACAACCGGGAGTTTATAAGAAGCAAGTTCTTCAGACGAAATGGTATTGCTTAAGACAATAAGTCCCTCAATCTTATAAGCCATCAGTTCATGAATATATTTTTCTTCAATCTCTTTTTTATTATTTCCAATGAATACAAGAAATTTATAATTATACTTTTCGTAAGTAGAAAGTAACTGGTTTAACATCTCAGAGTAATAGTGAAGATACAGGTTGGGGATGATAATTCCAACAAATTCACTTTTTCCATTAGCCAGTACTTTGGCGAGCTTATTTTCCTGGTATCCAAGGACATCCAGTGCATGAGCGATTTTTTCCTGATTTTCAAGAGTCAGAGAATCCGGATTATTAAAATATCTGGAAATGGTAGTTTTTGAAAAGCCTGTATAAGCGGCTATATCTGCAAAAGTTACTTTTTTCTGTTTCATGTAAATCCTCTTCCTTATAATGTATATTATCAGTATAGCAAGTGCATTGAAAAAAATCAAACAAAAAATAACTAGTTAAGTAACCGGTAACTTTTTCTTTGAAATCTATTGACAAGTAAGATTCTGGATAGTATTATGAGCATATAAAGTAACCGGTTACTTAACTGGTTACGCAATCGTGAATCTGAAAGGAGAAAGCTATGAAGAAACGAACAGTAGGGGTACTGCTGGCAGCATTCTTTGCAATGGCATTGACGGGGTGTGGAGATAAACAGCCGCAACCAGGAGAAGTAAAGGGATATGACAAAGGTGAAGAATATCTTTCTATCTGGGTACATTCAATCGAAGACACAGAAGAAGGACAGTGCTACAGGAAATCTGTAGATGCATTTAATAAGAAATATGATGGGAAATATTTTGCAGATATTGAATTTATTCCACGAAATGACAGTGGTGGAGGCTATTCGGATAAGATCAATGCATCCGTGATGTCAGGAGATCTGCCGGATGTGCTTACTGTTGATGGCCCTAATATAGCGGCATATGCAGAGAACGGAATTATCCAGCCGCTTGCAAAATTAACAGACGAAGAAAAGAGCGTGTATCTGGATTCCATTATTCAGCAGGGAACGTATAATAACAAGCTCTATGCGCTTGGAGCAATGGAATCCAGCGTGGGACTTTATTATAACAAAGATATTCTCGCAGAAGCAGGTATAGAAGTTCCAGATGCAGATCACCCATGGACATGGAGTGAATTCACAGAGGTGTTAAAGAAAGTACAGCCGGTAGTAGAGAAGAAAAAAGGTTATGCGCTGGATATGACTTTCCCGACAGGAGAAGCTACGATTTATTATTATGCACCGTTTTTCTGGTCAAATGGCGGTGACTTTGTAAATAAAGATGGACTGAAGGTGAACGGTGTATTCAATTCAAAAGAGAATCTGGAAACAGTGAATTATTTTAAATCGTTTTTGGATAATGGATATATGTCTAAAGTACAGATCACAGACCTGTTCGAAAGCGGAAGAGCAGCATTTAAGTTCGACGGGGCATGGGAAGTAAATACAATCTATAATAACTATCCGGATGTAAACCTTGGAGTTGCACCATATGTAGTATCCGATAACTGGGATGGCGGAAGATATACACCAACCGGTTCCTGGGCATTTGCGGCATCATCAAAGACGAAGAAACTAAAAGGTGCGACAAAGCTGGTACAGTGGATGAGTGGTGTAGAAAGTGGAAAGCGTCTGTGGGATGAAAGTAAGAGTTTCCCATCTACATATGAAGCGTTTGAGAGCAGTCCGATTTTTGAAGAAGATGAGAATTATAAAGCCTTATATCATCAGCTGAGTAAATATGGACATCCAAGATCAAAAACACCTGTATATCCACAGGTTAGTGCATCGGTACAGGAAGTATTGGAAAATTCGGTACTTACCGATAATGATGCGAAGACAGAACTGGATAAATCTGTAGAAAGGATTAACGCAAAATTAAAGCGTTATGTGATGAAATAATGAAGAAAAGAACAGAATCCATTATGGGAATGGCGTTTTTTGGACCGGCACTTGTGTTACTTACGATATTTTTATTCCTGCCGATGATCCTGACATTGATTTTCAGTTTTACTGATTTCTTTGCTTTAAATCCGGGATTGACGCATTTTGTCGGACTGGACAACTATATTCAGATTTTTAAAGATGATGTGTTTTCACAGGCATTTTTTAATACCGTAAAGTTTGTGATCATTATTGTTCCGCTGCAGGGAATTGGAGCGCTTGTGCTGGCACTTCTGATTAATAAAGTGACGCATTGTAAGAAGTATTTCAAAGTAGCATTCTTTGTTC
>OLPR01001338.1_pt1 | contig 20360 bp, 11 predicted proteins | sample 1672761 | NCBI WGS metagenome assembly OLPR01 (sample SAMEA3136721, study PRJEB25190) | human gut metagenome | biome: human gut; feature: human-associated habitat; material: faeces | place: Austria | collected 2013 | reverse complement strand
TCCAGCGTGTTATCCAGCATGGCGGAGTCGGAACCGCCCTGAGTGACAATAGGCAGCACCTTGGTCATATCATCCTTTAAGAAGCGGCTGGCAATGGTCTCCTCGCGGGCGAGCATGGTGTCCACATTTCCCCGGATGGTGTTGATCTCGCCGTTGTGGAGAATGAACCGGTTGGGGTGCGCCCGGTTCCAGCTGGGAGAGGTGTTGGTGGAAAAGCGGCTGTGGACCATTCCGATGGCGGTCTCATAGTCCTCGTCCTGCAAATCCGGGTAGAACTGCCGCAGCTCCTTGACCAGAAACATGCCCTTATACACGATGGTGCGGCTGGACAGGCTGCACACGTAGGTCTCCTGACTGGACTGCTCGAACACCCGGCGAACCACATACAGCCGCCGGTCAAAGGCGATCCCGGCCTCCATTCTCGGCGGCTTTCCCACAAACGCCTGCCAGATGCTGGGCATACAGTCCCGTGCCTTCTGCCCCAGATACTCGGGGCATACCGGCACCTGCCGCCAGCCAAGGAAGGGCAGCCCCTCCTTCTTGCAGATGATCTCAAACAGCTTCTTTGCCTGATTGCGCTGCAGCTCTTCCTGCGGGAAAAAGAACATGCCGACGCCGTATTCCCGCTCCGCGCCCAGCGTGATGCCCGCAGCCGCGGCTGCTTTCACAAAAAACTTATGGCTGACCTGTAACAGAATGCCAACGCCGTCGCCGGTTTTTCCCTCGGCGTCCTTGCCTGCCCGGTGTTCCAGATGCTCCACGATCTGCAGCGCGTCATCCAGCGTCCGGTGGCTCTTGCGTCCCTTGATATCCACGACCGCGCCGATGCCGCAGTTGTCGTGTTCAAACCGGGAATCGTACAACCCGGCTGGAGCTGTGCGTTCGGTGAAATTTTCCATAGCTTTTTCTCCTTCAGGCTACAAAAAATAAACGGCGTTTCCGCGCACAGGGCAAAAATGCCCCATGGGGAACGCCATTGTTCTCTGGGGTAATGATAGCACAAAGAGAAACACTTTACAAGGCAGAAGAAATCTCGTTTTCCTCCGGTATCTTTGTTCCATTTGCCCAAAATCCGGCAAAAAGCCGCCGCAAAAATCGCGGCGGCTTATGAAAAATCACTTGCGGCTGTCTCTCTGCTTTTCCAGCTTGAGATACATTTCCTTCAAATGCTCGGCCAGAGGGCTGTCCGAACGGAAGGGGGAGAAAAAGTGATACTTGGCAGCGGCATTCTGGTTGAAATCCCGGATGTGGTCCTTGATGCTCTCGTATTTCACGACGACCTTGTTTTCCTCGGCGAACTTCTTCAGCTTGACAATGATCTGGCTGGAATGCACCACGTCGATGATGAACACGCCGAAGAACATACCAATGAAGAAGGAAAACGCCAGATTGTTGGACAGCCACGCCAGGGCGTTGAGGATATAAGGATGCACCAGGAAGTAGTACGCCGCGCCCAGCGCCGCCCAGAAGAAGGAGAACAGCGGGCAGATGATTCCCTGAATGTTGCCCCAAAGGTTTGAATAGTCCCACAGCCGGACTTTCAGATATTTCAGACAGGCAAGACCCGCGATGTACTCGATCAGCGTCATGGCGACAGCCATGGCAAGAAACAGCGCCACCCGGTTCCAGACGGGGTCTGCGATCAGGTGCAGATCCTCCATGGACGCCAGCAGGAACAGCGTACACAGGCCGAAGCCGTAAATCGGCAGATACGGGCCGGTGCAGAAGCCGGGATTGATCCACTTTTTGTGGCGGTGGTCAGGTTGCGGTACAGCAGCTCCAGCACCCATCCGAAGCACGAGCCGATAAAGAACAAAAACGCAAGTGCCAGACTAAGCCTCATAAGGATTCTCCTTTTTCTATCTTGTTTCCAGTTTATTCATTTTTTCTAAACACTAACGAAATAATTCTTTAAGAGACTGTAAACACGCTGAAAAAACGATGACCCGCAAAGCACAATTTGGCGTATCTTATCCAATTTAGTGCTTGCAGTCTTTCCACATTTTGATTATAATAGTTCCTATCCAAAAAGTCAACTTTCGTTTCGCCTTTGAGGGGAATTTTGCCCGAAGGGCGTGTTAGGAGGATAATATGTCTGAAAAGAACCCGCCGGACAGTAATTTCATGACAAAGCTCGCCACATTTATTGTGGATAAGAAGACTTTGTTCTTTCTTTTGTACATATTTGCCGTTATTTTCTGCGCTTTTTCCTCCGGCTGGGTAAATGTGGAAAACGACGTCACCACCTACCTCCCGGAGGACACGGAGACCCGTCAGGGCATCGTGGCAATGAACGATAACTTCACCACCTTCGCCACCGCCCAGATCATGGTATCCAACGTCACCTATGAGACGGCGGAGGAACTGTCCCAGCAGATCGCGGATGTGGAAGGGGTCAGCATGGTCACCTTCGACGACACCCCCGACCACTACACCAACGCCTCGGCGCTGTTCGATATCAGCTTCGACGGCATTGTCTCCGACGAGATCAGCGAGCAGGCGCTATCGGATGTGGAAGCGCTGATGGACGGCTACGACTACTGCGTGTACTCCGACGTCGGCTACGACGAAAACGCCACCCTGCAGGGGGAAATGTCCGTTATTCTGATCATAGCGGTGGTCATCATCATCGTCGTGCTTACCCTGACCTCCCGCTCCTACGCCGAGGTCCCTGTGCTGATGATCACCTTCGGCGTGGCGGCCATTCTGAACATGGGCACCAACTTCCAGTTGGGCACCATCAGCTTCATCTCCAACTCCGTGGCTGTGGTATTGCAGCTGGCGCTGGCCATTGACTACGCCATCATCCTGTGCCACCGCTTCACCGACGAGCGGGAGACCCGCACCGCCCGGGACGCCTGCATCACCGCCCTGAGCAAGGCCATCCCGGAGATCAGCGCCTCGTCCCTGACCACGGTGTCCGGCCTTGCGGCGCTGGGCTTCATGGAATTCAAAATCGGTCTGGACATGGCGCTGGTTCTGGTCAAGGCCATTCTGTTCAGTTTGCTCTCCGTATTCACCCTGATGCCGGGACTTCTGATGCTGTTCAGCCCGCTGATGGACCGCACCCGCCACAAAAAACTACTGCCAAACATCACGCCTATCGGCAAGTTTGCGGTGAAGACCCGGCGCGTTGTGCCGCCGCTGTTTGCCATTCTTCTGGTCGGGGCATTCATCCTGTCCAACCGCTGCCCCTTTGTTTACAGCTATAACAACATCGAGACCGCGAATATGAACGAACGTCAGGCGGCCTACTTTAAAATCCAGCATACCTTCGGCACGACCAACATGGTCGCGCTGGTGGTTCCCAGCGGCAACTATGACGCGGAAGCGAAAATTCTGGAGGAACTGGATACCCGCCCGGAGGTCAAGAGCACCATGGGCCTTGCCAACATCGAGGCCATGGACGGCCACACCCTGACGGACAGCCTGAACCCCAGAGAGCTTTCCGAGCTGGTGGGCATGGATTACGAGGTAGCCCAGCTTCTCTATTCCGCCTACGCCATTGAGAACGACCAATACGGAGAATTCGTACAGGGGCTGGATAAGTACGACGTTCCCCTGTTCGATATGCTGATGTTCCTGAAAGACCAGCTGGATTCCCATAATATCTCTCTGGATGACATGGACGAAGCGTCTCTGAACGATATTTTCTCCCAGCTGGATATGGCTCAGAAGCAGCTGAAAAGCGACCGCTACAGCCGGATGGTGGTTTACCTGAATCTGCCGGAGGAAAGCGACGAGACCTTTGCATTCCTGACCGAAATGCGGAACATTGTGGGGAAATACTACGACGGCGATTACTACGTGGTTGGCAATTCCACCAGCTCCCGCGATCTGTCGTCCTCCTTTGTCAAGGACAATCTGGTAATCTCCATTCTGTCCTCCCTGTTCGTCATTCTGGTACTGCTGTTCACCTTCCAGTCGGCGGGACTGCCTATTCTGCTCATCGCCTGTATTCTGGGAAGTGTCTGGATTAACTTCTCCTTCCCCACTCTGGCCAATCAGCCGCTGTATTTCCTTGGCTACCTCATCGTGCAGTCCATTCAGATGGGCGCGAACATCGACTACGCCATCGTTATTTCCAGCCACTATCAGGAGCTGAAGGCCACGATGACCCATAAGGAAGCCATTGTGGAAGCGCTGAACGCCTCCTTCCCCACCATCTTCACCTCCGGCACCATCCTGTCTGCCGCCGCTCTGCTGATCGGCAACATTTCCACCAACCCCGTTATCTCCATTCTTGGCACCTGTCTGGGCCGCGGTACGATCATCTCCATCGTCATCGTTCTGGGTGTTCTGCCTGCCACGCTCGTGCTCAGCGACTCCATCATCAACCGCACCTCCTTCAAGATGAAGGGCATCGAGCTTCCCACCAGAACTGCCAGCGGCACCATGTATGTCAGTGGGCATCTGCGGGGTCAGGTCAGCGGCGTTCTGGACGGTGAATTCACCGGAACGATCCGCGGCGATATGCACGCCATCGTCTCCACCAGTACTCAGGTCAAAAAGCTGGACGAATCCGAAGCGGAAGGAGGAGAAGACAATGCGTAACCTGATAAAACGAATTTCCGCGCTTCTGCTGTGTCTGCTTCTCGTTCTCAGCCTGCCGGTAACGGCGCTGGCCGAGGAAGCCAAGGACACCGATGAGGCAGCGGCCGCCGAAGAAGGAACGACCTTGCGCATTCTGCGTCAGAAGCAGTTTCTGGACTTTGCGGAAAACTGCCGTCTGGACAGCTACAGCCGGAACCTGAGTGTGGTTCTGCTGACGGATATCGACCTCACCGGCGTAGATTTTGCAGGGATTCCCATTTTCTGCGGCAATTTTGACGGCAACGGCCACACTGTCTCCGGCCTCAGCATCACCCGGGACGGCTCTAATATGGGACTTTTCCGCTATGTTGACGCTTCCGCGCTCATTCAGAACCTCACGGTCTCGGGAGAAATCATCCCCGACGGGAGCCGCAGCGCCGTGGGCGGCATTGCCGGACACAATGCCGGTAAAATCCAGAACTGCTTCTTTGACGGCACGGTTTCCGGCTCGGATGACGTGGGCGGCATCGCCGGCATCAACGCCATCACCGGTATCGTCGACGGCTGCCATTCCAAAGGCGTCATCACCGGCGACCACCGGGTCGGCGGCGTCGTGGGAAATAACCTTGGCGTTATCCGCAGCTGCAACAACCGCTCTGCGGTCAACACCACCGCCGAGGAAAATCAGGTCAAGCTTTCCGACATTTCCTTCGACACCATCACCGGAAGTGAATCCGTCAGCACCGTAACGGATATCGGCGGCATTGCCGGTACCAGCAGCGGCGTCATCCGCCAGAGCAAAAACCGTGGCAACGTGGGCTATCAGCACATGGGCTACAATGTCGGCGGCATTGCCGGTACGCAGAGCGGATATCTGTACAAATGTGAAAACTTTGCTCAGGTCTACGGCCGCAAGGAAGTGGGCGGCATCGTCGGCCAGATGGAGCCGACCACCTTCATCGAGTACACCGAGGACACAATGCAGATTCTCCAGTCCCAGCTTGGCACCGTAAGCAATCTCACGGGGCAGGCGTTTTCCACCATTCAGGACGGCAATTCGGACATGGGCGTTCAGGTGGACGACCTCTACAATTCCCTCGTGGATGCCAAGGACGCTCTGGATACCCTGCTGCCCAACGGGGACGACCCCTATCCCCCCGACCGGGACACCATCGACGCGGCCATCAACAACGCCAACAGCAGCCTTGCCGCTGCCGGTTCCTCTCTGTACGCCATCATGGATTCCGTCAACGACACGGCGGATTCCCTCAGCCGCATCATGCGCTCCATTGCCGGGCAAATCAGCGCCATGAGTGCCACCGTTGGCAACGCCTCCCAGAATCTGGGCGGCACCATTGAGGACATTTCCGACCGGGACACCGCCGAAATTCTCTCCGGCAAGGTGGAAAAATGCACCAATTCCGGTGCGGTTCTGGGTGACCTGAACGCAGGCGGCGTCGTGGGTGCCATTGCCTATGAAAACCGCCTGGATCCGGAGAACGATCTGCAAATCGGCGGGGACAACTCCATGAACTTCGACACCCAGCTGCGCGCCGTGATTCTTGGCTGCGACAACAGCGGAAGCGTGACGGCGAAGCGCCAGAACGTGGGCGGCATCGTGGGCTGGATGGCACTGGGGCTTACAAAAAACTGTCTCAGCACCGGCAGCATTGACGCGGAGGACGCCGACTATGTAGGCGGTGTCGTGGGCAAGAGCAGCGGCTATGTCCGCCAGTGCAGCGCCAAGTCCGATATCACCGGAAGCGCCTATGTGGGCGGCATTGCGGGCGAGGGTCTCACCGTCACCGACTGCCGCAGCATGGTGCAGCTCACCGGCTCCGAGAAAACCGGCGCGGTTCTGGGTATGCGGGGCGAACGTTCCGGATTCCTCAAGTCGGAATCCGACGACGACAGCGGGGAAACAGACGAAGAAACTGTCACCGGGAACTACTACTTTACCGTCGGCTCCGACATCGGCGCCATCGACGGCGTGAGCTATGCTGACACCGCCCAACCCCTTTCCCATGACGATTTTGTCGCGCTGGAAGGTCTTGACCCGATCTTCAAAGTCATTTCCGTCCGCTTCGTCTATGACGACGGTATGATGCACACCGTCACCCTCACCCCCGGTGAGGCGCTGTCGCCGGACAGCATTCCCAAACTGCCAGAAAAGGCCGGTTATGTCGGCCGCTGGGACGGTCTCGCGGACGCCGATCTATCCGACATCCGCTTCGATGTTTCGTTCCCGGCAGTGTACACCGCAGAGCTGGAAACGGTGCAGAGCGAAGCCCTTGGCGAAAGCAAACTGCCCACGCTGCTGGCACAGGGCCACTTCTCCGGCGATACGCCCATCCAGCTGACCCAAATGACCAAAGGCCCCGCTCCGGGTGTCCACGACAAATTCCTGGAGGGCTACGCCTTTACCCTCCCCACCGGTACAGCCGATACGCTGCGCTACTTGCCGGAAACTGAACAGAAAAACGTCCGCGTCATGGTACAGGGTGCTGACGGAAGCTGGCGGGAGGTTTCCCACACGCAGGATGGCAGCTATCTGGTCTTCGCCATCGAGGACGGCGATCAAAGCTTCTGCCTGATCGGGTCAATGAAAAAGTCGATCTCATGGCTGCCGATCACCGGTGCTGGCGGTGCGGCATTGGTTGTGCTGCTGGTGGTCATCCTTCTGATTCACCGTCACCGCAAAAAGAAGAAAGCCGCGAAGCCGGAAGCGCCCGCTGTAAACGAAACTACCTGACGTTAAGGTCGGTCACCAGAATCTGGTGGCCGACCCTTTCTTTTTGCAAAGAAGCGGTTAAATTTTTTTCACAATTAACACTTTGTTTACAACATATTTGCTATAATATCAAATATCGTTTTGTAGAATCGTTACAAAAAACAGAAGATGGAGAAGTGTGCTATGAATACATACCGCGCCGGTATTGATATCGGCTCAACCACCGTCAAGCTCGTTCTGCTGGACGAAAACGGGAAAATCCTGTTCGGACAGTACCGCCGCCACTGTGCCCATACCCAGCAGACGCTTAAGGAACTCCTTGCCGAAGCCCGGGAACAGGTCGGCTCCTGCCTTTTGCAGGTGAAGATCACAGGCTCCGGCTCCATCAATCTCGGCAAGGCCATGGGCATCGGCTTCGTGCAGGAGGTGGTGGCCGTCGCTTCCGCATTGCAGGCCGTCGCGCCCCAGACCGACGTGGCCATTGAACTGGGCGGCGAGGACGCCAAAATCATTTATTTCCGGGGCGGGCTGGAAGAACGGATGAACGGCGTCTGCGCCGGCGGCACCGGCTCCTTCATCGACCAGATGGCGTCCCTGCTCCAGACCGATGCCGCCGGACTGAACGCGCAGGCAGAGCATTATCAGGAAATTTATCCCATCGCCGCCCGCTGCGGCGTGTTTGCGAAAACCGACATTCAGCCTCTCATCAACGAGGGCGCGACCACCGCCGACCTGGCCGCTTCCATTTTTCAGGCCGTGGTCAATCAGACCATCTCCGGCCTTGCCTGCGGCAAGCCCATCCGGGGGTGTGTGGCATTTCTGGGCGGCCCCCTGCATTTCCTGCCGGAGCTGAAAAAAGCCTTTATCCGCACCCTGAAGCTCACCCCCGAAACCACCGTTGACCCGGAAAACTCCCATCTTTTCGCCGCCATGGGCGCGGCGCTGGAATCCGGCGACGCCGAAGCCGTCAGCATGGACGGCCTGATCGACCGGCTGGACAAGGGCGTGGAAATGGCCTTTGAATTAAAGCGTCTCGACCCCCTGTTCGCCACGCGGGAAGACCATCAGGCGTTCTGCGCCCGCCACAGCAAAGCCGTCGTCCGCCGGGAGAGCCTGTCCGGGTATCGGGGTGACTGTTTCCTCGGCATTGACGCCGGTTCCACCACCACGAAGGTGGCGCTCATCGGCAGCGACGGCCAGCTTCTCTTTTCCTACTACGCGAACAATCAGGGCAATCCCATCCGCACCGCCATGGATGCCATGGCGCGTCTCCGGGACGAGCTGCCCGAGGGCGCGCACATCGCCCGCTCCTGCTCCACAGGCTACGGAGAATCCCTCCTGAAATCTGCTTTCTGTCTGGACGAGGGCGAGGTGGAGACCATCGCCCACTGCACCGCCGCCGCGTTTTTTGACCCGGAGGTGGACTGCGTGCTGGACATCGGCGGGCAGGATATGAAGTGCGTCAAGCTGAAAAACGGCAGCGTGGACACTATTCTGCTGAACGAAGCCTGCTCCTCCGGGTGCGGCTCCTTCATCGAAAACTTTGCCAATTCCCTTGGCTACAGCGCAGAAGGGTTTGCCAAAGAGGCACTGTTCGCCAAAAATCCCATTGATCTCGGCACCCGCTGCACCGTGTTCATGAATTCCAACGTCAAGCAGGCCCAGAAAGAGGGCGCCACGGTGCAGGATATTTCTGCGGGACTTGCCTACTCCGTCATCAAGAATGCCCTTTACAAGGTCATCAAGCTGGCAGACCCCGCCGACCTTGGCAGACACATCGTGGTGCAGGGCGGCACGTTCTACAATCAGGCGGTGCTTCGCGCCTTTGAGAAGATTGCCGGTGTGGAGGCCACCTGCCCTGACATTTCCGGCATTATGGGTGCCTTCGGTGCGGCGCTGGTAGCGTGGGAACGCTATCACGGTCAGGAAAGCACCACCCTACCCCTGAACGACATTCTGAGTCTGACCTACACCACCTCCACCACTCGCTGCGGCGGCTGTTCCAACCGGTGTATGCTGACCATCAACAAATTCCCCGGCGGGCGCCGCCACGTCACCGGCAACCGCTGTGAAAAGGGCTTGGGCGGTGCCGGAACCGGGCGGAAAGGCCCCAACGTGATGGCCTATAAGCTGAAGCGGATGTTCGACTATCCCCCGCTGGAAAATCCCACCCGGGGTGTCATCGGCATTCCCAGAGTGCTGAATATGTACGAAAACTACCCCTTCTGGGCAACATTCTTCCGGGAACTGGGCTTTCGGGTGGTTCTCTCCCCCAAGTCCAACCGAAAAATTTACGAGCTGGGCATGGAGTCCATCCCCTCGGAATCTGAGTGCTACCCCGCCAAGCTCTCCCACGGTCACGTGCAGTGGCTCATCAACGAGGGCGTCAAGACCATCTTCCACCCCTGCGTATTCTATGAGCATCAGGAGACCCCCGGCGCGCAGAATCATTACAACTGCCCCATCGTGGTCTCCTACCCGGAGAATCTGAAAAACAACGTGGAAGCCGTCGCAGACGGCGAAGTCCGCTACATCCGCCCCTTCCTCGCCTTTACCAGCGAGAAAATCGCCGCCGACCGGCTGGCCGCTCTGTGTAAGGAAGAATGGGGCATCGACGGGAAGGAAGTCCGCGCTGCCGTCCACAAGGCATGGGAAGAACAGCAGCGCGCCAAGTCCGACGTTCGTGCAGAGGGGCAAAAGGCGCTGCAATGGATGGCGGAAAATCACGCGCGGGGCATCGTTCTGGCTGGCAGACCCTATCACATTGACCCCGAAATCAACCACGGTATCCCGGAAATGATTGCCTCTTACGACCTTGCCGTCCTCACCGAGGACAGCCTGCCCATCGATTTCACCCCCGAGCGCCCCCTCCGGGTCAACGACCAGTGGGTCTACCATTCCCGGCTGTACAGCGCGGCAGAGTTCGTGCGGAATCGGGAGGACTTGGAGCTGATTCAGCTGAATTCCTTCGGCTGCGGTCTGGACGCTGTCACCACCGATCAGGTGTGCGAAATTCTGGAGGGCAGCAACAAGCTCTACACCGTCCTGAAAATCGACGAGGTGAACAATCTGGGGGCTGCCCGTATCCGCATCCGCAGTCTGCTGGCCGCCATGAACCAGCGTCAGACGCGGGGCATTCGCCCCCAGCCAAAGCCCGCCGCCTACCACCGGTCGGAATTCACCAAGGAAATGTACCAATCCGGCTACACCATCCTCGCCCCCCAGATGAGCCCCATTCACTTTGACCTGCTGGAACCGATTTTCAAGAAGTACGGCTACCACATCAAGGTGCTTGCCAACGACAACCGCGCCGCTATCGACATGGGTCTGAAATTCGTGAACAACGACGCCTGCTTTCCCTCCATCACCGTGGTGGGGCAGATCATGGACGCGGTGCTTTCCGGGAAATACGACACGAGCAAGCTGGCCGTGATGATGACCCAGACCGGCGGCTGCTGCCGGGCGAGCAACTATGTCGGCTTCATCCGCCGGGCGCTGGACAAGGCGGGACTTGGCCATATCCCGGTCATCTCCCTGAACACCAACGGCATGGAGACCAACGAGGGCTTCAAGCTCTCCCCCGGCCTTCTGTTCACCGCGCTGCGGGGCGTGGTCTACGGCGACCTGTTCATGCGCTGCCTGTACCGGGTGCGTCCCTACGAGAAAGAGAAGGGTTCCGCCAACGCCCTTCATCAGAAGTGGCTGGAAATCGCCATTGATTCGCTTGTAAACAGCAAGAGCAAATGGTCGTATAAGGCGGTTTGCAGCGGCATTGTGGAAGCCTTTGACGCGCTTCCCATTGACGAAACTCTGCGCAAGCCCAGAGTCGGCGTGGTGGGCGAGATTCTGGTCAAGTATATGCCCCTCGCCAACAACCATCTGGTCGATCTGCTGGAAGCCGAGGGGGCGGAGGCCGTGGTGCCTGACCTGATGGACTTCCTGAACTACTGCGTGTACAACGGCGATTACAAGCATGAATTCTTAGGCGCGGGCTGGACGAGTGCCGCCACGGCGAAGCTCGGCGTGGACGCAATTCGGCTGATACGCAAGCCCGCACTGGACGCACTGGAAAAGAGCCGCCGTTTTGAGCCGCCCATGCCTATCGAGAAGGTAGCAGAGCTGGCAAAGCCCTTCCTCTCCATCGGCAACCAGTACGGCGAGGGGTGGTTCCTCACGGGAGAAATGGCGGAGCTGGTTCTCTCCGGCACGCCCAACATCGTGTGCATTCAGCCCTTCGCGTGCCTGCCAAACCACGTTGTGGGCAAGGGCGTCATCAAGGCACTGAAAAAAGCCTATCCCCAGTCCAACATCGTAGCCGTGGACTACGACCCCGGCGCGTCGGAGGTCAATCAGCTCAACCGCATCAAGCTGATGCTCTCCACCGCAAAAAAGCGTCTGGCCGAGGAAGAAGCCGCCGCGGTATAAGTTTAAGGCAGGACACCGAATTGGTGTCCTGCCTTTTGCTTATTCAAAAGGAACATAGTAATACGGCTTACTCACCCGTTTGCCCTGATCGTTCAGTTCGCTGCCGTTGTAGAAGCTCACGCCTGCGATCTGTTCCGGATCGAGAACTATGTTGAGGGTATGCTCGATGCACGTGTACGTGTGGGTCTCAGCATCCCATGAACCGCCGCCGTTGCCGTAAGGCCGAATGTCGGTGCCGTCCTTCAGACGGATGCTCGTCGGGGTCGGCGACCAGCCCGTTTTCTCCACGAAATCGTAGTCATCCGTATATTCATCCCCCAGCCGGAAGGTGAACTTCATGCTGTACTGGCCGATTTCCGCCTCTACCAGTGTCACGTCCCACAAATCTCCGACCTTGGCGTTGGGCGTCCACTTTTTCGGTGCCTCCGTGGTGCCTTCCAGCGTCCAGCGCAGCTCCCAAGAGCCGGGGGTGGTCATGATATCCTCGTCTTCAAACTTCTCGCCCTGAATGCCGAAGCCGGTGAAGGTCACGGCCATTTCCTTTCCGAACAGGCTCTCATCCGGAGAGAATGCAAAATCGATGCTGAATTCAATGCTCCCGTCGGCCAGCTGATAGTCCAGAAGCAGCTGTTGGTCTTCTCCCACCCGGGGAACCGGCTGACCGTTCTTTGCATATGTGGGATTGTGATCGGCATCCCAAAGCACGCCGTCAAAAAACTGAGTGCCCCAGCCCATGGGCATCACTTCTCCGTCCACCCGGTAGTCCCACCATGCCCAGGGCGCCTGTCCTTCTTCCAGCTGTAAGCCCTCAATGCGGAAAATGGCTCTGCCGCCGTACTGATCCATCAGCGTCTGGGCGAGGGTGACGGTGATGCCGTTGTCCGTCGCGGAAACGGCTTTCTTCTTTCCGTCCTTTGTCTCGGTGGGCGTCGCGGACAGGCCGCTTTGCTCTGCCTGCTTCTTGACCTGCTCGGAGATCTGCTGCGTTGTGCCGCCGTTGTTTCCGTACTGCATGGTCGCCGTCCAGCGGGTGATGGCCGCTGCCGCCGTCATGGTTGCCATAATCAGCGCCGCCGCCAGAATGAGCAGCAGCTTCTTTTTGCCGAAGCCCCTTGCTTTTCCCCTTCCGAATGTTCCGAATTCCGATTCCTCGATCAGTTCCGCGTCCAGATTCTGAATGCCCTGCAGCATATCCTTACCTGTCATACCTGAAAACCCTCCTTTTTTAAGTAAACCGCCAACTTTTCCCGCATCCGGGACAGCCGCATCAGCACTGCGCTCTGGCTGATCTCATAGCGCAGAGCAATTTCGCTGACGCTGTCGCCGTACCAGTACCGCCGGACAAAAATCATCCGGTTGTCCGCCGTCTGCTTCCATAAAAAGCTGCTCACCAATCGGCTGATCTCGGCGCTTCTCACGTCCGTTTCCTGCCATTGGCCGGGAATGCACGCTTCCATCTCCTGCGTCAGCGCGACGACCTCGGCCCTGCGCTTTGCCGCGTTGTTCCAGTCCAGCCGGTCAAAGGCGAAGTGGCGGCAGATTTTTGCGAGATAGGCAAAAAAATGAACCGGTTTCGTGGGCGGAATGGTGTCCCACGCCTTGAAGTAGGTGTCATTGACACACTCCTGCGCGTCCTCCCTGCTCCCTACGATATTCTCCGACAGCCTTGTGAGCTTCGCGCCATACCGGTCGTCCGTCTGCCGGATGGCGTCTTCGTTTCGGGTGAAGAACAGCTGTATGATTTGTTCATCGTTCATTCAACGCACCTCCTGTGTTTTGTCCTTCACCCTGATAGAAGGATTTCCAATCCAAAACCTAACACATTTCGGGAGAATTCTCAAGAAATTTTTGAATACGAAAAGACGGCGTGGCCGAAGCCACGCCGTCCCGTATGCGGTGTATTTATTTTGCCAGCAGCTTTTCCAGCGCCGCAAGACGCAGGCTCAGGCACAGCACCTCCATAGCCTTTTCCAGTTCGGCCACCGGGGGCAGGCTGGGAGCAATGCGGAGGTTGGAGTCGTCCGGGTCGTTGCGGTAGGGGTAGGTCGCACCGGCGTTGGTCAGCACCACACCGGCCTCCTTGCACAGCGTCCAGACCCGCTTCGCCGTGCCGGGCATGGCAAACAGGCTGACGAAATAGCCGCCCTTGGGGTCGTTCCAATGGGCAATGCCCAGAGGCTTGATCTCCCGGTTCAGCCATTTTGCGACGCACTCAAATTTCGGTGCCATGACGGATGCGTGGAGCTTCATGATCTCCAGCGTGTGCGCCTTGTCCTTCAGGAAACGCACATGGCGCAGCTGGTTGACCTTGTCGTAGGAGATCATCTGCACGCCGAAAATACCGGTGAAGTAGCAGATATTGGCCTCGCTGGCAGCCATGCAGGAAATGCCGCCGCCGGCAAAGGTGATCTTGGAAGTGGACGCGAACTCATAGACCATATCCGGCCGTCCCGCCTCGTCGCACAGGGAGAGGATGTCCGGGAACGGGACATAGTCGCCCTCGAATTCGTGGACGCCATAGGCGTTGTCCCAGATGATGGCAAAGTCCGGGGCGGCGGGCTTCAGGTGGGCAAAGCGGCGGATGGTCTCGTCGGAGTAAATAATTCCGTCGGGGTTGGAGTATTTGGGAACCGTCCATATGAGCTTGACCTGCGGGTCCTTCACCAGCTCCTCCACCACGTCCATATCCGGGCCTTCGGGAGTCATGGGGACGGGGATCAGCTCCGCGCCGAAGAACTCGCCGATCTGGAAATGCCGGTCATATCCGGGGGCGGGGCAGAGAAATTTCACCTTTTCCTCCCGGCACCAGGGCTTCGGGCTGTGGAGCAGACCGTGGGTATAGGCGCGGGACACCACGTCGAACATCATATTCAGGGAAGCCGCGCCGCCGACGAACACCTGATCCGCCTTACAGCCCAGCACATCCGCCCAATAGGCGCGGGCGCTGGGGATGCCCGCCAGCTCGCCGTAATTCCGGGCGTCCACGCCGTCGTCGTAGCAGTCCTCGGGGGTTTGCAGCACGGTCAGCAGGCCGCTGACCATGTCCAGCTGTTCCGTCGCGGGCTTGCCCCGGGCCATGTTCAGCTTCAGCCCCTGCGCCTTGCAGGCTTCATAGGACGCCAGCACACTGCCGTATTCACGTTCCAGTTCTTCCCGGGTCATGCAGGAATAGGGAGTCATATCGATCATCCTTTCGGCATTTTGACAAGTTTTACGTGTATATTATATGTCCGAAGCCCCAAAAATGCAACATCAGATTGGGCAAAAATTCATTTTTCGTCTCAAAAGTCAAGAAATCTATGAAATGCACAAAGTTTCCTGCACACGTCAATTTGTTTTACTGCATATTTTCGCACAAAAACGGCGTGACCGAACCCGGTCACGCCGTCTTCCGTTATTTCGCTGCTTTTTTCGGGGCTGCGGGCGTTTCGGGAAGGATCACCTTTTCCTTCAGCACGAAGCCGGTTCTCGCGGGGATGTACAGTTCAATGTAGTCCCTGCCGTCAAAACGCTTGGTTGCATATGTCTTTTCCGCCACATTTCCGAAGCCGCCGTATTTTTCGTCGTCGGTAGACAGAACCACCGTGTACTCGCCCGGCTGGCGAACCGGGACAAGAACGTTATTCAGGGAATTACCGAAGTGGAAGTTGAACACGAACACCAGCCCGTGGCGGTAGTAGGCAAGGGTCTGCTCCGGCGCTTTCATCAGCAGCAGGTCTGCCATGCGCTGGTCGAAAATCCGGTTTTCCTTGGTCAAACGAACCATATCCTCGTCAAAGTCACCCAGCCACTGGTATTTGAGCATTCCGTTGTCCTTCAGGCTCCACTGGCGGCGGCAGTAGTGGAAGCTCCAGCCGTTGCCCTCCCGGGGGAAGTCGATCCATTCGGGGTGGCCGAACTCGTTGCCCATGAAGTTGAGGTACGCTTCTCCGCCGCCGGACAGAGTGAACAGACGAATCATCTTGTGCAGGGCAATGGCGCGGTCGATCACAGGGTTGTGGCAGTCCTTGTTCATGTCCGTGTACATGTTCGCCCCGGCCAGGCGGAAGATCATCGTCTGGTCGCCCACCAGCGCCTGATCGTGGGACTCCACATAGGCCACGGTCTTCTCTCCGGGACGGCGCAGGCACATACTGCCCCACATCTTGTTAATGTCCCAGAATTCGTCCTGCCCCTTCACCGCCTTGATCCACATATCCGGCAATCCCATACCCAGCCGGTAGTCAAAGCCGATGCCACCGTCCGCAATGGGCAGGCACATGCCGGGCATACCGGACATGTCCTCGGCGATGGTGATGGCCTTGGGGTTCACCTGACGGATCAGCTCATTGGCAAGCTGCAAATACGTCACCGCCTCGGTGTCGGTGTTGTAGGAGAAATACTTGCCGTCGGAGGTGAAGTCCGTACCGAGGGCATGGTCATGGTACAGCATGGAGGTCACGCCGTCAAAGCGGAAGCCGTCAAAATGGTACTCCGTCATCCAGAATTTCAGGTTGGACAGCAGGAAGTGGATAACGCCGGTCTTGCCGTAGTCAAAGCACTTTGTTCCCCACGCAGGATGGTCGCCCTTGGGGCCGTCGTGGAAGAACTGCCATGTGGTGCCGTCGAACATGTTGATGCCCTCAGCGGTATTCTTAACGGCATGGGAATGCACCACGTCCAGCAGCACCCGGATGCCCATGGCGTGCGCCTTGTTCACCAGGTATTTCAGATCCTCCGGCTTTCCGAACCATGAGGAAGCGGCGAAGAAACTGCTCACCTGATAGCCGAAGGAGCCGTAATAGGGATGCTCCATAATGGCCATGAGCTGGAGGGTATTGTACCCCGCCTTGTGGATTCTCGGCAGGATGTTGTCGGCAAACTCCCGGTAGGAACCGACCTTGCCCTCCTCCTGCGCCATGCCAATGTGGGCCTCATAGATATACAGCTCGTCCTCGCCGGTAAAGCCCTTGTCCGTCCACGGGAATGCCTTACGGTCATCCACCACCTCGCACTCGAAGGTGATGTTCTGCTTGTTCTGCACCACCCGGCGGGCATACAGGGGGATGTGCTCCGTGCGGGTCAGGTTGGCGTCCACCACAGTCTTGACCTTGCAGCCGTCCCACAGGGCGTCGTCGCCGGGGAGATACAGCTCCCAGTTGCCGTTACCCAGATTGGTCAGCGGGTGGGAGGTCTGGTTCCAGCCGTTGAATTCGCCCTCCAGATACAGCTGGTAGGCGCTGGGCGCCCACTCCCGGTAGTACCAGCCGCCATCCACGTGATGGAAGCCAAAGTACATGTGAGCGTTGGCAAAATCATTCAGGCTCTGTCCCTCGGACAGAATACGTTTTTTTGCCGACCGGTACAGGTGCATCCGCAAATCAATATCCCCGGCGAAAGGCTCAAGCTGGGGATTCAAATCCAAAATACGATACATAGCGTCTCCTTTTCCGTGAAAGTATTGTCTATCCAATGGAGGGCGGTATCACCCTTCGCTCCTATTTTAGAAGAATCGTGCGTCTCTGTCAAGGACTTTTCATTTTTTACAATTCGCTTTGCTCTTTGATTTTGATTTTACATAGCGAAGATTTTGGAATTTACATTAAACTAGTAAAATGCGAATCGTAGGATAAATCCCGAGTACATCAAAAATAAAGCCTACAAGGAGAAGTAAGATTATGAAAAAAGTCATTTCCATTGCACTGATTGCCATGCTTGTTGTCGCCATGGCCGGCTGCTCTCAGAGCCAGCCCGCCGTCACAACGGCCGCTCCTGCCGAGACTGCGGCACAGACGGCCGCCGCTCCCCAGACCGAAGCCCCCGCCGCGCTCTCCGGCACCGTCGCCACCGACGGCTCCACCTCTATGGAGAAGGTCATCGGCGCTTTGGGCGAAGCCTTCATGGAAGCGAACTCCGGCGTAAACTTCACCTATAACCCCACCGGCTCCGGCTCCGGCATCACCGCCGTGTCCGAAGGCCGCTGCGACATCGGACTGTCCTCCCGTGCTCTGAAGGATTCCGAAGTTGAATCCGGTCTGGTCGGCACCGTCCTTGCCTACGACGGCATCGCCGTGATCGTCAACCCCGCCAACACCGTGGAAGATCTGGACATCGAGACCATCGCCAAAATCTACACCGGCGAGATCACCAACTGGTCCGAGGTCGGCGGCGCTGACGCTGAGATCGTTCTGGTCGGCCGTGAAGCCGGCTCCGGCACCCGCAGCGGCTTCGAGGAACTGACCGAGACCGTTGACAAGTGCAAGTACCGTCAGGAGCTGACCTCCACCGGCGATGTCATCACCGCGGTCGCCCAGAACCCCGACGCCATCGGCTACGCCTCTCTCGCCTCCGTCAAGGATTCCGTCAAAGCTCTGAAGGTCGCGGGCGTGACTCCCACCGAGGAGACCGTCAAGGACGGCACCTACCTCATCCAGCGTCCCTTCGTGCTGGTCACCAAGGAAGGCGTTGCGCTCAGCCCCGTTGCTCAGGCGTTCTTCGACTACGCCACCAAGGGTCAGGCCAATGACATCATCACCGCTTCCGGTGTGGTTCCCGCCAACGGCTAAAACAAGCGAACAAAGGCTCCCCCATCGGGGGAGCCAACTGCCGTTTTCTCAATTCGGTAAGATGGTAAACCTTCTCGAAAGGCTGATAACATGAAACATAAATCAAACATTTTTGAGGCCGTCGTCCACGGTATTTTTCTGATTCTCGGACTGATCACCGTGGGCTGCGTGCTTCTGATCACCATATATTTAATCATTTCCGGCATTCCCGCCATCCGTCAGATTGGTCTGTTCCAATTCCTGTTTGGCAAGAAATGGGCGTCCACGGCGGCGCAGCCGGAATACGGCATTCTCCCCTTCATTCTCACCAGCGTCTACGGAACCGCCGGGGCTGTCATCATCGGCGTACCCATCGGATTCCTGACGGCGGTGTATCTGGCGAAAATGGCGCCAAAGCCCGTCGAGCGCTTTATGGAGCAGGCAGTCTCCATGCTGGCGGGCATCCCCTCCGTGGTTTACGGCCTTGTCGGCATGATGGTGCTGGTGCCGGGACTGCGGAAGCTCTTCCACATTCCCGACGGCTCCAGCCTGTTCGCCGCCATCATCGTCCTCGCTGTGATGATTCTGCCCTCCATTATCAAAATGTCCATCACTGCACTGGAAGCGGTGCCGAAGGAATACGAGGACGCTTCCCTTGCGCTGGGCGCGACGCCTGAGGAGACCTATTTCCGTGTCTCCGTCCCCGCCGCCAAAAGCGGCATTGCCGCCGCCGTAGTGCTGGGCGTGGGCAGAGCCATCGGCGAGGCCATGGCCGTCATGATGGTGGCAGGCAACGTCCCCAATATGCCCACTTCCCTGTTTCAGAGCGTCCGCTTCCTCACCACCGCCGTGGCAAGCGAAATGTCCTATTCCAGCGGCCTGCAAAAACAGGTGCTGTTCTCCATCGCGCTGGTGCTGTTCCTGTTCATCATGCTCATTAACGCCGCTCTGAATTTCTTCCTGAAGGGAGACAAATCGAAATGATTTCCAAAAAACGAAAGCTGTTTCTCTGGACGGTTCGGGGCGGGATGTATCTTGCCACCGCGCTGACCGCCGGACTGACCCTGTTTCTCATGGTCTACGTTCTGGCGAAGGGCATTCCCAACATCACATGGGAGCTGCTCAGCACCAAGCCCAGCTACCTTGCCGACCGCATCGGCATTCTGCCGGACATCCTCAATACCCTGTACATCATCATTTACACCCTGATTCTGGTGCTCCCTCTGGGCGTGGGCGCGGCGATCTATCTGACGGAGTACGCCCACAATAAAAAGGTCGTCGCGGTCATTGAGTACGCCGCCGAGACCCTCTCCGGTATTCCCTCCATCATCTACGGCCTTGTGGGTATGCTGCTGTTTTCCAACAATATGGGCACTTCCCTGCTGGCAGGCGCGCTGACCCTCGTCATCATGAACCTGCCCACCATCATGCGCAACACGCAGGAAAGCCTGAAAACCGTGCCCCAGAGCTACCGGGAGGGCGCGTTCGGTCTGGGCGCGGGAAAGTGGCGGGTCATCCGCACGGTGGTGCTTCCCAACTGCGTGGACGGAATCGTCACCGGCTGCATCCTTTCCATCGGCCGCATTCTGGGTGAGTCTGCCGCCCTGCTGTTCACCGCCGGGTTTGCCCATGTGTTGGGCGGCTTCTGGGCTGCGAGAAACAGCGCGGGCGCGACATTGACAGTTGCCCTGTACGTCTACGCCAAGGAGCAGGGAGAATTCGGCGTCGCCTTTGCCATTGCCGCCATTCTGATGGTGCTGGCATTTCTCATTAACCTGTCCGCGTCTCTGGTAAGTAAGTATTATGGGAGGAAGAATCGAATTGGCTGACATTATTACCGCGAAAAATCTGTGTCTCTGGTACGGGGATACCCAGGCACTGAAATCCATTAACATTGCCGTCCCGGAGCACAGCATCACCGCCCTCATTGGCCCCTCCGGCTGCGGCAAATCCACATTCTTAAAAACCCTGAACCGTATGAATGATCTGATTCCCGGCGTGAGGATCACGGGAGACGTGCGCTACGAGGGCAAGGACATTTTTCAGGCAGAGGTCAACAACCTGCGCAAGGAAGTGGGCATGGTGTTCCAGAAGCCCAACCCCTTCCCCATGAGCATTTACGACAACATCGCCTACGGCCCCCGCAC
>OLPR01001336.1_pt1 | contig 20381 bp, 14 predicted proteins | sample 1672761 | NCBI WGS metagenome assembly OLPR01 (sample SAMEA3136721, study PRJEB25190) | human gut metagenome | biome: human gut; feature: human-associated habitat; material: faeces | place: Austria | collected 2013 | reverse complement strand
AAATCCCGAAGGAACGTCCCCGAATCCCGAAGGAACGTCCCCAAATCCCGAAGGAACGTCCCCGAATCCCGAAGGAACGTCCCCAAATCCCGAAGGAACGTCCCCAAATCCCGAAGGAACATCTCCAAATCCCGAAGGAACGCTCCCAAAAATCCCTAAATTACTAAACTTGTAATTTTTTTATTATTCTAATTTCTTCATATAATTTGTCTACAATTTCTTTTCTGTTTAAATATGCTGTTTGATATTCATGATATATTTTATGAATATTTTCAAAATTTTCGCCTTCTTGCAATAGCATTTCCATTCCTTCTTTATAATAATTCTTCTTTTTTTCGGAATGAGCTTTATCCATTTTTTCTTCATATTCTAAAATCTGTTCGATTCTTTTTATTTGATCTTTTAGATAGTCAACATATCCTGTAACACAACTAATTTCGTAGTAGGTATCATCAATTACAACTTTAAATAAGGCTTTTACAACTTTTTTATTAAGCTTTCCGAGTTTTACACCTTGTGCTGCATTATCTAAAGCTGCAACTTTTACATTTGGTTCGGTATCTTTTATTAATTCTTTTAAAGTGTCTGATATATGAATATGAGTCTTATATTGTCTTTTGGTAACTAGAGCATCATAATCATCTGCAACTTTTATAATTTGATCTTCATATGGAATTAAATTACCAACCAAACCTTCTGGATATCCTGTACCGTCTAATGTTTCATGATGGTATTTTGGCCCTAATGCATATGGTCTTAATTTAATATCATCCATACACATTTTATACCCAATAAGAGTATGTGTTTTCATGATATCAAATTCTTCTTCTGTTAACTTGTCAGGTTTTGTTAAAATTTTTGCAGGAATAAACATTTTTCCAATATCATGAAGATATGCACATATAGTACAATAAGCAGTGAAATTCTTATCGCAACGTAAATATTCGCATAACCTACATGTAATACTTGCAACGTTTTCACTATGAATTCTAGTAAATGGATCTAAACTATCTAACATAGTTAATTGATATCTCATAGTGACATCTAAATTATATGATTTTAAAGTTGTTTTATCATAAAAATCAAATTTTTGTTCAAACATTTAATACTCCTCTTTTGTTAAAATTATTCGGTTTATATATACAGAAAAACTATGCCAAATTAGCTTGGCTTTGCATGTTGAATACATATACAAAATATAATATTTTGGTTGTAGCTTAAGTTCAAAGCCTACAGATATCAAATTAAAAATTGAACTGTGGCTTAAATTTTCAATTTTCTGATTTCTTTTAATTCTGCATTTAATTTATCTATTTGTGTTTCTTTGTCTACCAAAGCTTTTTTATATTCATCAAGGATGCCTTCAAAATTCTCTACAGTTTCACCTTTATCAAATAACATTTTCATTCCTTCTAAATAATAATTTTTTTGCTTGTCAGAATTAGAAGAATTCATTTTATCAAAATATTTTTTTACTTGAGTTAATCTTTTTATATTATCTTTTAAATAATCTAAATAATTAAAAGCACATGAAATTTCATAAATTGTATCGTCAATTACTACCTTTTTTAAAGCTTTGGTAGCAGGAATGTTATTTTTTCCATTATGTGCATTGTCGATTAATATTTTTAAAGTATCAATAATACCAACATGGGATTTGTATTGTCTTTTACTAACAATTGCATCAAATTCATCAGCAACTCTAATAATTTGTGCTTCTATTGGTATAGCATCTCCTTTTAAGCCTTCAGGGTAACCTGTACCATTTAATGCTTCATGATGGCATTTAGGACCAGCAGAATAAGGTCTTAAATTTACATCATTCATACACATTTTATAGCCAATAGTTGTATGAGTTTTCATGATTTCATATTCTTCATCTGTAAGTCTTGAAGGTTTTTGAAGAATAGATGGTGGAATAAACATTTTACCAATATCATGCAAATATGCACAAGTAGTACAGTAGGTAGTAAAATCTTTATTTAAATGTAAATAATCACATATTCTACAAGTTATATTTGCTACGCCTTCAGAATGTTTTCTTGTAAAATTATCTAATGAATCTAACATTTTTAATTGATACCTAGCGGTTGAATCTAGATCATAAGATTTTAAGACAGTTTTATCATAAAAGTCAAATTTTTCTTTAATCATTTTAAAACTCCTTTGTAAATAGTATAACTTTTTGTTATGTAAATAATTCAATATTTTTCAAAAGTATAATATCATTAAATGAAATAAAGTTCAATATATTGTTGATTTATATCGATTTTTAATATATTATAAAGAAGTACAAAAAGATAAAAAGGTGATTATAATGTATTTAAAAAGATTAGAGTTACAAGGATTTAAATCCTTTGCAGATAAAACAGTTTTAGAATTTATGCCAGGAATTACAACAGTTATAGGACCAAATGGTTCTGGTAAAAGTAATATATCTGATGCAATTCGTTGGGTATTAGGTGAACAAAGTATAAAATCATTAAGAGGTGCTAAATCAGAAGATATAATTTTTGCGGGAACACAAAACAGAAAATCTTTAGGGTTTGCTGAAGCATCTTTAGTTTTTAATAATGATGATGGTAAATTACCAATAGAATATGCAGAAGTTACAGTAACAAGAAGAATATATAGAACCGGTGAGACAGGTTATTTTATAAACAAAACTCCTTGTAGATTAAAAGATATTCTAGAATTATTTATGGATACTGGTATTGGTAAAGATGGATATTCAATTATAGGTCAAGGGAAAATAGACGAAATTTTAAGTAATAAATCAGAAGATAGAAGACATATTTTTGAAGAAGCTGCAGGAATTGTAAAATATCGTAGTAGAAAAGAAGACTCAGAAAAGAAATTAGAAAGAGCTAAATTAAATTTATTAAGAATTAATGATATCTTATCAGAAATAGAAAATAACATGGAACCTTTAAAAATTCAGTCAGAGAAGGCTAAAAAGTTTTTAAGCTTAAGAGAAGAATTAAAGGGAATAGAAGTAGGATTATTCTTATATAATATCGATTTATATAAAGAAAGATTAGAAAAGATAACTGCTGATGAAGATATTATGAATTCAACTTATGAAAATGAACAAAAAAGCCAAGAAGAAAAGAATGAAAAAAAGAACAAATTAAAAGTAGAGATAAATAATTTAATAGAAGAAATAGAATCAATGCAAAATATTGGTTTCGAAAGTTCTAATCAAATAGAAAAAATAAATTCTAATATAAATGTATCAGAAGAAAGAATTAATAATATACAAGAAAATAATAAAAGATATGAAACAGAAATTGCAGAGATAAATGAGAAGATAATAGAGTTAGAAGAAGAAAAGAAACAAAAAATAGCTAAAAAAGAAAATCTATTTAATAATAAAGAAAAATTCGAAAAAGAATTAAAAGAAAAGGAAGAAGAATTAAACAAATTAACTGCAAAATTATCTGATAAGCAATTAGAAATAGAAAAGAAAAAGAAGATAATTGAGGAAAATACAGATAGAAAATACGAAGTACAAAATGATATAAACACACAAGATGTAACTACAGATTCTGTAGAAAAAAATATAAAAGCTAAAACAGAAGAATTAGAACTTACAATTTCCGAATTAGATCAGTCAAGATTGAAAAAGAGTGAGATTGAGCAAAACTTTATAGAGATAGAATCAAAAAGAAATAAATTAAAAAATGATTTAAGTGAGATAGAGAATAAAAAAATAGAGGCTGACAATAAAATAAAGAGTTTTGAAACAGAAATTAATACTCTAGGTCAAGAAATAAGAATAAAAGAATCCAGACTAAAATTTCTAGAAGAAACCGAAAAAGAAAAAGAAGGTTATACAAAAAGTGTTAAATCATTACTTAAATCAGCAGATATGAATCCAGAACTTAAAAAAGGATTACATGATGTTGTAGCAAATCTATTAAATGTAAAAAAAGAATATGAAGTCGCAATAGAAATGTCACTAGGAGCAAGTCTTCAAAATGTAGTTACAGAAACAGAACAAGAAGCTAAAAAATTAATAGAATATTTAAGAAAAAATAATTTAGGAAGAGTAACTTTTTTACCTATTTCAGCTGTTAAGGGTAAAAAATTAGACAGGGCTAATTTAAATATTAAGGGTGTAATTGGTATTGCTTCTGATTTAGTACAATATGATAAAAAATATGATGGAATATTTAACAATTTACTAGGAAGAACAGTTATTGTTGATGATATGGAGGCTGGAATTGCTGTCGCTAAAAAGAATAATTATGCATTTAGAGTTGTAACATTAAAAGGTGATATAATTAATTCTTCTGGTGCAATGACAGGTGGTTCAGTACAAACTAAAACTGTAAATATTTTAGGAAGAAGTAGAGAAATAGAGGACTTAAAAGAGGAATTAAACAAATTAAATTCAAAATTAAAAAATAAAGAAAAAGAGAAAGAAGAATATTTAGATAGCATAGAAGAATTATTAGAGACAATAGAACACTTAGAAAGTAATTTACAAGAAATAGATATAGAATATGCAACACAAAAACAAAAAGTGGAATTAATTTCTGAAAATGTAGATAAATTAACAATTAGAATGGATAAAACAAAACAAGAAATAGAAAATCTAAATAATCAGAAAAAAGATATTGCAGAAAATAAGGAAAAATTAATAGAAGATTTAGCAAATCTAGAAAAAGAAATACAAACTTTAAATTTAGAAGTAGAGGAATTTGTTAAATTAAATAAAGATGATCAAACATATATAGATAATTTAAATATGGATATAACGAATTTAAAAATATCTGTATCATCTTTTGAAGAAAGCGAAATGTCAATAGATGAAATGACAGAAAGAATTAATACTGATATCGAAAATAATAAAAATAGTATTAAAGCTAAAAACGAACAAATAGAGCAAAATAAACTGGAAGAAGAAAATTTAAGAGCACAAATAGAAGAATTTAAAGCAAAAATTATCGAGATAAAAGAAAACGTTAAAAATAGTGGTTCAAAAATAGAAGAATTAAAGAAAAATAAAAATGAAAAGAACACAGAATTAGAAAAAATAGAAAAAGAAATAGAAGAACAATTTGGAAGATTGCAAGATTTAAAAGAGCAATTAGTAAAAATTGATTTAAAGAAAAATAAAACCTCTCAAGACCTAGAAGATGTAATTAATAGAATGTGGGAAGAGTATGAATTAACACCAAATAATGCAGAAGGATTTGTAAAAACAACAGATCCTGCTAAAACACAAAAAGAAGTTAATTATTTAAGAAATCAAATAAGAGATTTAGGAAGTATAAATATTGATTCTATTAAAGAATATCAAACATTAAAAGAAAGATATGACTTTATGTGTGAGCAAAGGCTAGACTTAGAGAACTCTATGGCAAAGCTTAGAAATGTTATTTCAGAAATGATAACTATTATGAAAGCACAATTTAAAGAGAAATTTAAACTTATTAATAAAAACTTTGATGAGGTATTTAAAGAATTATTCGGTGGTGGAAAAGCAGAATTAATTTTAGAAAATGAGGACGATGTTTTAAACTGCGGAATAGATATTAGGGTACAACCACCAGGAAAGAAACTTCAAAATATGACGTTATTATCTGGAGGAGAAAAGGCATTTACAGCTATTGCAATATTATTTGCAATATTAAAAATAAATCCTGCACCATTCTGTGTATTAGATGAAATTGAAGCTGCACTAGATGATGTTAATGTTAACAGATATGCAGAATACTTAAAGAAATTTTCAAAAGATACACAATTCTTAGTAATTACACATAGAAAAGGTACTATGGAAGCTGCAGATACAGTATATGGAATAACAATGGAAGAAAACGGAATTAGTAAACTTCTTTCTATGAAATTAAAATAGTGATATGTAAAAATCTTTCCTTATCAAAGGAGAGATTTTTTGAAGTTATAAGAAAAAAGTTTTTATTTCATATTGAAAAAATATATATCAATGATAAAATATAAGAATATATGTAATTCAAAGGAGAAAAATATGCCAGATAATAACGCATTAGTTGAAAAAAGTAAAGGAAAAAACGGTTTAAGAAAAATACTAAATAATTTGACTGAGTTCGTGAAATCAAGGATAAATAAGGATTATATCTTAACAGATAATTCACCAGATTTTTTAAGAAAAAATAGAAATTTAATACTAAAAACAATTAAAAAAAATCCATATTATTTAGATAAAGTTGATGAAGGCTTGTTAATGGAAGAATTAATGCAAACAGAATTACCAACTGATGGAATAATTGATACAGCATTTAAAAATATGTATAAGTTAAATAAAGATAGTATAGGATTATTAAAAGGAAATAAGGCAAAAAATGTAATAATGCAGTATATAAATTTGAAAAATACTTCGTTAGATAATATTTCATCAGCATTAGAATGTTTAGATAAAGATGTATTTTCGGATACAGAATTTAAAGAAAAATTATTTGATACAGCCTTAAAAAGAGGTTGGTGTATAAGGCAAAATTCACCAGAACATTTAAGACATGAACCTAAATTAGCCGAAAATTATTATATAAAATTATTAGAGAATAATGGAATAATAACAAATGAGCAAAGTATTTTAGATGCTACATTAATAAATAATACAGACTTTGTACAAAAATATATAAAATTATTATCATCAAAAGGCATTACTAATGATGAAATTTTAAAAACGTTAATGTATAATAAAGAGTGTGCTAATGCTTTAAAAAATAATGCTGAGGTATTTAAATTAGTTTTTGAGCAAGTGACACCAACAAATTTAGAAGAATTTTTTAATACTCTATATAAGGATAAAAAAGAATTAGACGAATTTTTGGCAAATGACAATAATTTTCAAGGAAAATTATCAAGATTAAGTAAATTGTATAATAGAGATAATGAAATTCTAAAAACACTGGATCCAAGGTTACTTGGCGAAAAATATGCTAATATACCACCATATAAGATGCAGATAATTGGTACAGATAAGCAAGTACAAAAACAGATACTAAGCTTAACAGATTATCAATATATGTTGTATAGCAAAATGGTTCAGTGTGTAGCGCAAAAAACAGATAGATGGAACAGATTTGATAGTTGCATACTTGATAATTTAGCAGATGGATATTATGAGGATTTAATTGATGATTTATATGAACAAGCTAATCAAGGAAATAAGATTAATGCTGAAGACATAGAAGTATTAACATTTTTATGTTCAAAATCATGTCATAATAAATCAGCTTTTAAAGAATATGCTGATACTTTAAGGAATAACGGAACAGATGAATCAACAATAAAACAAGAGGAGATTGCATATTCAGACAATGTCTTTAATATTAAAAATAAAAAAGAATTGGAGCATTATGAAGATATTAAAGAAGTAGTATGTGATACTGTATTAACAGATCCTAGTTTAGCCGATATGCAATTAACGTCTGCTGTAAGTAACTATATAGGAAAATTTGAGCAATTATCAGAGTTAGATAGAATAAAATTAGCTTTATTAGAGAAATATTATAATATGGATTTAAATGAAGCAGCAGATATTGTTAAAAATTTTTCAGGTGATATAGAGAATGTTCGTACTGATAATGAGGAACAAACAAATATAATGGAACAGCTTAAGGCCGTTAAAAATATTTTTGAAAGCAATGATATTGCCACATTACAGCAAGTTGCAGGATTAGATACTTTAGTAAAGACTGATTTAGCAGTAAGCACATATTTAATCGAACAATCTAAAGAAATGTTTGAAAGAATTTATGAAGAGAGATTATATACACCTAAAGAAAATGAAAAAATAGGGCTTACTAGTTACAATGAAAAAGACATCGATGTATTTGAGGCTAATACTGATTTTGCAATGATTGTAAAAACAATTGCACCTAGATTTGAAGAAGATACCAAAGAAAAATGGAATTCTTTAAGAAGTCAAGTAACTGAAAATAACGATTTAAGATATAAGACGTGTACATCATATATGACACCGGAAAATATTTTGAAAAATGAAGAAGATGTTATATTGGCATTTTCAGAAGGATTAAAAGGTTGTTCATTCGAAGCTATGTATCCAAAAGATGCTCATACATCATTTTATGGAGATGGATTATATACAGAAAAATATAGTAACAGTTCTTTTGTAATGCCAGAGACTCTAGAAATGAATACTGATGAGAACTATAATGAACTTGTAATAAATACATTAAAACTAGATGAAGATAGTAAAATGACCAAATTGCAACCTGATTATGTAGTATATATAAAAAAGAAAACAGATATAAAAATTGACGATTTAGAAAGTGATGAAGTTTGGTTAAAAACAAAAAAAGTTGCAAGCGATTTTGGTATACCTATAGTAATATTGGATAAAGAAAAAATAAGAGAAAATGAAAAAGAGAAGATTTCGACTATGTCAGAAAGCTTAAAAGGTAGAAGGCCAAGTAGCAAAGAAATTGTTAAATTTGTTAGTAAAGCTGAACATTATAAATCTAGATATAATACAGATGATGTGATTTTAGAACATGCTCCCGAAGATAAACTAGCATTTTTTAAAAAGTATGCAAAGAAAAAGGAAGAAGAAGAAAAAGATGAAAGAGCAGTGCCAAATGTAAAAAGTATAGATGTCGAAAAAATTACCAAACAAAACAGACAAAATGTTTTAAGAAAACAAAAAGAATTGGCAGAAAGAAAAATTATTACAGGTGATGAAAGATGAAAAAACTAAAAAATAATAAAATTATTGATTTAAAAAGTAAAAATGAGTATGAGAAAAATCTTGAATTAGGCAAAATATCTAAAAAGATTAATGCGATTTTTTTAGCAAGAAAAAATAAAAAGAATAATTAATATAGTTTGTGAGCAGTTAATATATTATAACTGCTCGATTTTTATTATAAAAATAATCTTAGCACCCCAATAACTATTAATAAAATCCCAGATATTATATTCCATTTTTTTAAGGATGTGTTGAACAACACAATTCGCTTACCAAGAATAATTCCTGCATTAAGAAAAATAAATTGAAAAAGAGGAACTAGTATAGGAAATAGTAAACTATATATTCCAAATGATGAACTTGTAATACCAACACAAATAGAATCTAAAGAAAGTGCAAGTGCTAGGTATAATGCTTCGTTTTTTTCAATTACTTTTGAGTTGTTTAAATCAGAGGAAATTGGATTTCGAATAATTTGTATTGTTATACCTAAAGATTTTAGAAATATCTTATGACTTTTATATTCTTTTTTTTCATTAGTATTTATTGCTTCATATATAATTAAAAATCCCATGAAGACTAGAAGAATTACACTAATAATTTTTATTACATTAGCAGGAAGGATAGAAATTAGGAAATATCCAAACGCAACAGAAATACCTACAAAAAGCAAAGAAACAAAAAACAAAATAAATTTTGCAGGAGTAGATAGTGATGTTTTCCTAAGTCCATATGTAATTCCAATTCCAAATGAATCAATACTAACAGATAAAGCAAGCAAGATAATAGTAATTATCATCATATCACCTCTATATATAATATGTAAACTAAAAAAATAAGTGAAATTTAGGAATAAAAAAATAGTATAAGCATATAAATTAATAAACTATACAAAGGAGAGATTTATATGTGGCATACTAAAAATATTAAAGAAATAGAAAAAGAACTTAGGACAAATATTAAAACAGGATTAGGGGATAAAGATGTACAAATAAGGCAAGATGAGTTTGGAAAGAACAAAATAGAAGAGGGAAAAAAGGAAAGCCTGCTTGTCAAATTTTTAAACCAGTTTAAAGATTTTATGATAATAATTTTAATTATTGCAGCAATTATATCTGCTGTTGTAAGTTATTTAGAAGGGACAGGCGATTATTTTGATTCTATAATAATTATTGCTATAGTTGTGTTTAATGGAATAATGGGGTTAATTCAAGAAGCAAAAGCAGAAAAATCTATAGAGGCATTAAAGAAAATGTCTGCACCTGTAGCGAAAGTTAGAAGAAATGGAAAGGTACTTACTGTAAATGGCGAAGATATAGTACCAGGTGATATCGTTATTTTAGAAACAGGTTGTTATGTTCCAGCAGATATTAGATTAATAAATACATATAATTTAAAAGTAGAAGAGTCTAGTCTAACAGGAGAAACAGAGTCAGTAGAAAAAGATGAAAATGCAGTATTTAATGACCAAAAAATTCCTCTAGGGGATATGAAAAATATGGCTTTTGCAGGCACAGCAGTAGTAAATGGACATGCAGAAGGAATAGTAACTAATATAGGAATGAATACAGAAGTTGGCAAAATTGCGAGTATGATAATAACAAATGAATCTCCAACAACACCTATCCAAAAAAAATTAGAAGAAGTTGGAAAAGTATTGGGAATAGCATGTATTGCAATTTGTGCATTAATATTTGTGATAGGTGTAATAAAGAAAATCTCTGCTGTAGAGATGTTTATGACTTCAGTTGGATTAGCTGTTGCTGCAATTCCAGAAGGTTTACCGGCAATTGTAACAATTATTCTTTCTATTGCAGTTACAAAAATGGCAAAGAGAAATGCAATAATAAGAAAACTACCTGCAGTTGAAACATTAGGAAGTAGCAAAGTAATTTGTTCAGACAAAACAGGAACACTTACAGAAAATAATATGAAGGTAGTAGAGATTATAGGAGATAAAAATAAAATCTTAGAATATGGAGCATTATGCTGTAACTGTGAAATAAATGGGGGAGTAGTAGAAGGTGAGCCTACAGAGGTTGCAATAGTAAAAGAAGCGGTTAAAGAAAAACAAAATAAAGTATTACCACGAATTTGCGAGATTCCATTTGACTCTAATAGAAAATTAATGACAACAGTTAACGAATTAGAAAATGGAAAGTATAGAATTATAACAAAGGGAGCTCCAGAAATATTATTAGGTATTTGCGACTATTACGAAGAAAACAATACTGTACATGATATGAATAGTACATTTTTAAGTAAGATAAAAAATAAAAATGAAAAAATGGCAGAAAAGGCGTTAAGGGTATTAGGAGTTGCATATTTAGATGTAGATATAATGCCAAAAGAAATATCACCAGATTTTTTAGAAAAAGGACTAATTTTTGTAGGTTTAATTGGAATGATTGATCCACCAAGAAAAGGCGTAAAAGAAGCAGTTTTAGCTTGTAGAAGAGCAGGTATAAAAACTGTAATGATTACAGGAGATCACATTACAACTGCTAAAGCCATTGCAAAAGATTTAGAGATATTAAGAGGAAGAGAATTAGCAATAACTGGCCAAGAGTTAGATAAAATTCCGGACAGTAAATTAGAAAAAGATATAATGAATTATTCTGTATTCGCAAGAGTCACACCTGAGCATAAAGTAAGAATTGTTAAAGCTTTTCAAAAAACTGGAGCAGTTGTTGCAATGACAGGTGATGGTGTAAATGATGCACCTGCACTAAAAAAATCTGATATAGGAATTGCAATGGGACGTAAAGGAACTGATGTAGCTAAAAATGCAGCAGACATGATTTTAAATGATGACAATTTTGTTACTATTGTAGATGCTGTAAAGCAAGGAAGAAATATTTTTGATAATATTAAAAAAGCTATACATTTCCTAATAGCAACAAATATTGGAGAGATAGTTACAATATTTGTAGGATTATTACTGGGAGTAAAATCTCCATTGCTTGCAATACAATTATTATGGGTAAATTTAGTTACAGATTCTTTACCAGCTATAGCATTAGGATTAGAACCACCAGAAAAAAATATAATGAATAGACCACCAAGAGATGCAAAAAAGAGTATATTTGCAGATGGGCTAATGGGAAAAATAGTAGTAGAAGGTTTTATGATTGGAATGTTTACAATTTTAGCATTTTTCATAGGAAATAAATATTATGGAATAGAAGTAGCAAGAACAATGGCATTTATAAGTTTAGGAATGTTAGAATTAATACACAGCTTTAATGTAAAGAGTGAAGAGTCAATATTTAAAGTTGGGTTGTTTGAAAATAAATATTTATTGGGAGCATTTGTATTAGGAACAGTATTACAATTAGGTATAATATTTGTACCAAGTTTAGCCGAAGTATTTAAACTAACACAGCTAAATACTACACAATGGTTAATAACTATAGCAATTTCTATAGCCCCAATAATTATAGTAGAGATTCAAAAGAAATTTAATGAATTAAAATTTGGAAAAGTTATATATGATTATAAAACACGTCAAGAAATATAAAAATAGTAATATGAGATTGTAAAAAAGATATGGATATGATAAATTTATATAAATTAATCAAAATATAAAAGAGTTAAAACTATTATTTATGTATGGAGGAAAATATTATAGTGGAAGAAATAATAATTGATATAGGATCTGGAAATATAAAAGCATATTCTATAAATATAATGAAAGAAATAAAAAAAATATATATAAAAAATATAATGTTTAAGAAAAATGCTTCAAGAGAAAAAGGAATTGCAGAAGAAGATGAAAAAGAATTAATTAATGCAATAAAAGAAATTAAAAATCGTAATATGGGTATACCAATCTATGCATATGCAACAAGTATTTTTAGAATTATAAATAAAGAAAAATTAGAAGAATTACAAATAAAAATAATGGAAGCAACAGGAGTAAAGATTAATGTGATTTCACAACAAGAAGAAGAGGAATATATGGCAAAAGCAGTAGGTAATATATGTGAGTTAGATGAACCATATTTAGTATGTTGTGTTGGTGGTAGTTCAACAGAGATGATTGTAATGCAACAGGGAAAAATAATTGAACAATTAACAGAAGAATTTGCAACAGGTGATATGCTAAAAAAATTTCCACAGATTGCAGAGGATAAACCCAATATTAATATAGAAGATATGTACAAATACATAAAAGAAAATTTCAAGATATTGCCAAAAACTAAATGTAGATATGCTATATTTACAGGTTTTCATTTAATGTATAACACTGTGGCAGAAAATAAAATGAATAAAAATAATTTTTTTGCAAGAAAAGATATACCATATTATTTAACAGTAGATCAATTTAATAATAATAATGAAGAATTAATAAAAACAAGAAGTTTAAACAGTTTAAAGGAAAAATATCCAGAAAATCCTAGTTTTATGAATGGGGTAAGAGGAGCTAATACAATTGTAAGTTATATATTAGAACAAGTTGGAGCAGAATTTTATTTTCCTACAAATTTGAATATGATTAATGGAATTGTTGAGAAATTACAAGAAAAAGAACTAATTAAAAAATTATGGGATTATATGAAATGTAATCAAAAAATTGAAAAAGCAGATTGCATTATAGGACTAGGTTGTGAGGATCTAAATATAGCAAAGGTTTCAGTAGATTTGTATTTCAAAGGATATGCTGATAAAATAATTTTTTCAGGGGGATTAGGAAAAGTAACAAGAAATATTTGGAAAGAACCAGAAGCGAATAAATTTGCTGAATATGCAATCGAAAAGGGTGTTCCGAAAGAAAAAATTTATATAGAAAATGAATCAACCAATACAGGTGATAATTTTAGATTTACAAAAGAGCTAATAAAACAAAAAGGATTAAATATCAATACTTGTATAGTAGTTTGTAAACCTTATGTTGAAAAAAGAGTAGAGGCAACTTTAAAGAAAATAATGCCAGAATATACTGGAATAGTTACATCTCAAGATATAGATTTTGAACAATATTGTAATCAGTATGAAAATGAAATAGGAAATAGAAACGAAGTAATAGAAGATCTAGTTGGCTCTGTTGAGAGAATGAAAGTGTTTGCTGAAAGAGGTTGGCAAGCAAAAATGGATATTCCAAATACTATATGGCAAGCATACGAAGATTTGGTAAAAATGGGATATGATAAATATTATACAAAAAAACATAAAGAATTATGATAGAAAAAAACAAGTCCATATTGGGCTTGTTTTTTCGTTATAGATAAAATATTTCTTTATTGGTTAGTTCCATCATTTTCTGTGGATAAAGTTAATTTTATAATCGTTCCTTCCTCAACAGCAGTATCTACCATTATACTTTGACTTATAACTGTTCCAGAGCCCTCTGTTGTAATGTTTAAATTGTTTGCTTTTGCCATATTTTCTGCTTGAGCTAAAGTTTTATCTTTAAAATCTGGAACCTTTACAGAAACTCTTGTATCGTTTTCTTCTGTATATAAAACTATAATAGAGTTCTTTGGAATACTAGATCCAGGCTTTGGGGTTTGGTCTGTTACTAGAGTAGAATTTTTATCGCCACTAATATTTACTTTTGTAGTAAATCCAGCTTGTTTTAATATTTTTTCTGCTTCTGTAACTGTTTTATTTCTAATATCAGGAACTGTTGCATAACTTGTATCTTCTTCTACAGTATCTGTAGAAGTTTGAGCATTACTAGAAGTTAAACCTAAATAAGGTAATATTTCAGATAACATTTGTGAAACTACAGGTCCACAAACTTGACCACCTTGGTGACTACCTTCCTTATTAGGATTTGGATTATGTACAGCAATTAATAAACATATCTCTGGTTTTTCTGTAGGAGCAATTGCAACATATGATGCAATATAACCTTCATCTTCACGTCCTGCTTGTGGCTCTGATGTACCAGTTTTTCCGCCTATAGAATATCCTTCAACTTTAGCAAGTCTACCAGAACCATCATCTACAACTGATTTCATTAAATTTCTCATTCTTTCAGAAGTAGATTTAGAAATTACTTGTCTTACTTGAACTGGCTCGATATCTGTAGTAGTACCAGTCTCAGGATTTATAATTTGTTTTACAATTCTTGGTTTCATTAAAATTCCGTCATTTGCAATTGCAGAAACTGCAGAAACTAATTGAATTGGTGTAATTGTAAATCTTTGCCCAAAAGACATTGTAGCTAGTTCTACATCTTTAACATCTTCTAAATCCCAATATGTACTACTAGCTTCTTGTGGTAATTCTATGCCAGTTTTATCAAAAAATCCAAATGCTTGGTAATATTTATATAAAGTTTCAGCACCAATACGCCTACCTAATTGTATTAAAGAAGGATTACATGAAACTTGTAAGGCTTGTCTTAAAGTTTTTGGTCCTTTATGAGCTTGAGTCCAACAACTAATAGTTCTATCTGCTACTTCGATAGAACCATTACAATAAAAATCATTAGGAACATCTTCACTAGTAATATTTTCTTCTAATGCTGTAGCAGCAGTTATTAACTTGTATGGAGAACCAGGTTCATAAGGTGAAGATACTACATTGTTTTTCCACATATTATATAGTGCATCAGATTGCGCAGTAGAATCTAAAGTATCCCATGTAGCCTTTAATTCTTCTGTATTAGGCTCGAAAGGAGTATTAAGATTATAATCTGGATAGCAAGCCATTCCCAAAATATCACCAGTACTAGGAGCCATTGCTACTACTGTGCCACTATCTGCATGGTTTTCTTCAACTGCTTGTTTTAAATATTTTTCTAATACAGTTTGAATATAATAATCTATAGTTAAAACAATATCACTACCGTTTTCGGCAGGAATATAAGTTTGGTTACTATCTGGAATTTCTTCTTGAATAGCATCTGTTGATGTTGTTATTTTACCGGGAGTACCCTGAAGAACACTATTCCAGCTATCTTCTATTCCTTGAATACCAGTATTATCTGTTCCACAGAATCCTATTAGGTTAGATGCTAAATTGTTATATGGATATACTCTTTTCGTATCTTCATCAATATTAATACCAGTACTTATTTTTTCTGTTTCCATCCATTCCTTTAATTTATCTATTTTATCTTTATCAACTTTTTTTGCTATTGTTTGAACATTAGAAGTACTATTAACTTTTTCTAATGTTTCATTATAATCTAGTTCAAAAATTTCAGAAAATGCTTTAGCAACCTTTTCTTTTTTGGCTTTAGTTTCTTCATCATTAGATCCAACTATTTTTTTAGGATTAATAGTTACAGTATCTGTTGGAGTACTTATTGCTAAGGTTTTACCTGTAGAATCATATATTGTACCTCTGCTAGTACTTATGATTTGGTCCGTAGTTTGTTGATTATAAGCTTGTTCTTTTAAATCTGAACCTTGAACAAATTGTAACCAAATAAGTCTAATAATTAAAAGTAAAAATATTATTAGTAAAGAAGCTAGTACAATTCTAAACTTTTTAACAGCTAATAAATTAGTAGAAAATTCATTATTAGCGGATTTATATAATTTATTATTACTTTTTTTTGTCTTGGGTAAATTAAATTTATTATTATTTTTTTTCTTCATCTGCATCACCTCAAAATGATAGGGGGTTGGGGACATTCCCTAATAGGGATTGAGGGACGTTCCTAGAATCCCTATTATAAAATACTGCATATATTGTATATTAAGTGTGTTTTAAAATCAATAAAATCACAGATTTTTCACAAAAGAATTTGACATAATTAACTTAAGCTTGCTATAATTAAAAAGTGTATAAATAGTGCATAACGCACGATAAAAAGGTTAGGAGATATTATGAATTTATATGAAGAAACAAAATTTTTAATGGATAAATATAATATTAAAGCTAATAAAAATCTTGGACAAAACTTTTTAGTAGATGAAAACGTCATAGAGACAGCTATAGAAAAATCAAATATAAATGAAGAGGATTTAGTTATAGAAATAGGTCCAGGTCTTGGGACTCTTACAAAATATTTATTAGAAAATGCAGGAAGAGTTATATGTGTAGAATTAGATAAAAGAATGATAAAAATATTAGAAGAAAGATTTTTTCTTTATAAAAATTTTGAAGTGATTAATAATGACATATTAAAAGTAGATTTAAATGAAATTATTAAACAAGCAAAAGAAAAATATAATTTAAAAAATGCCAAAATCGTTGCTAATTTACCATACTATATTACTACTCCAATAATAATGAAGTTATTAGAAAGCAAGATAGATATTACAAGTATAACTGTAATGATTCAAAAAGAAGTAGCAGACCGTTTAGCAGAAGTTCCAGGAGGAAAAAATACTGGAGCTATAACATATACTGTGTATTATTATGGTGAGACAGAAAAGTTATTAGAAGTTCCAAAAAGTTCTTTTATTCCAGAACCTTCTGTTACATCAGAAGTAATAAAGATAAATATTAGAAAAGAACCTCCGGTAAAAGTACAAAATGAAGAAAGATTTTTTAAACTAATAAAAGTAGCCTTCTTACAAAGAAGAAAAACATTATTAAATTCGTTAACTAATAATGGAATATCAAACAAAGAGGAACTAACGCAGCTACTAAAAAAAATAAATATAGATGAAAAAATAAGAAGTGAAAAGCTAACAATAGACCAATTTGCAGAGATTTCTAACAGTCTTAATGCATAAATTTGTTATTGCCAAAGATATATTAAAATGATATAATATGCTTGTAAAAAAGGATAAGAAGGAGGTAAACATGAATCAAATTCTGGTTACAGAAAAATTATATATAACACCCGAAATAAAACGAAAAAAGAAGGTATATAAATTCGAATTTTTTATTTCGCTTGTAGTAGTTTGTGTATTATCTTCTTATTACATATATGCAGAATATAATAAAAGTAGAGATGAGGCGGTTTCACAAGACATATTAGCACAAGCCAATATAGTTGGAGAAGACCAAACTACTAAACCTACAGATAAATTAGTAGTAATGCTTAATAATGATGTAAATACTGTAGGAACAGATGATGACTCAGCAATCAATAATTTAGATGAAGAAACTAAAAGTGTTCTAGCAGAGGAATTCGTAACATCAGATGGTCAAGTATATACACCTATTGCAACAATTAGAATTCCTAAATTAAATATATATTATCCAATTCTTTCTGAAACAACAGAAGAATTATTAAAAAAAGCACCTACAAAATTTATGTATGGTGAGCCAAACGAGGTTGGAAACTTTTGTATAGCTGGACACAATTATAGAAATAAAAAATTCTTTAGTAAAGTTCCAACATTAGAAAATGGTGATATTATCGAGATAACAGATAAAAAAGGAAGAACAGTAAAATACACAGTATATAATAAATATACTGTTACAGATGATGATATGTCACCAGTTAGTCAATTAACAAATGGTAGAAAAGATATTACATTAATAACTTGTACGGATGATTCAAAAGAGAGAGTAATAGTAAAAGCAACAGAGGTGTTATAATGGAATATAATGTAGGGGATATAGTAAGAACAAAAAAGCCACATCCATGTGGAAGTAAATTATGGAAGATAACAAGAGTTGGCGTAGACTTTGGTTTAAAATGCGAAGGATGTGGACATTTTATATTAGTAGAAAGACAAAAAGCTTTAAAAATGATAACTAAGAAAATAAATTAAGACTGCAATGTAAAAAATTGCAGTTTTTTTTTATTGAAATGCAGAGGAAATGTGATAAAATAGCTATAGCTTGTAAGTTGAGGCTTGCTTAAAATAATATTTTATTTAAGAAAGGATGATGCATAGTAAAAAAGCTGTAACTCGTTAACTTAGCATCGAAAGGAGTATGTTATGATTAAGGTTAATGTACATGATAAAGATGCACAACTGGTTGTGCTGAAGACTCTTTATCCGGAATCAGGCGTTAAGATGCGGATTGAAGGAGAGTTAGAAGTATACGACATAACCGAAGCTTTAGTGGTGGAGTTATTCAAAAACTTATTGCATAAGAACTTAGTTTCTGAAGTTACTTTTTCATATGAGGAAGAAGATAGTAGTAACAAAGAAGCGAAGAATGTCAAAAAGAGCAAAAAGTATGGAACACTTACAGAGAATGTTTATGGCTTTCTGGAAGAAAACAGAGGCCGGGCATTTTCAATAAAAGAGATTTCTGAGAAAACAGGAATTGAGTATTCTTCTGTAAATAATATAATTAGAAGATTATATAATCGCGCAAAGGTGCAGAAGAATGATGAAAAAAAATATTTTTGTTCCATCGAAGGTACTAATGTAGAGCAACCAAAGCATGAACCACTTGAAGAATCTTCAGGTGAGGAAGAAAAGAAAGAACCTGCAGGTGACGAAGAAGCACAATCTAAAGATGCTGAAACGCCGCAACAAGATGACAGCTCAGAAGTAGCGGAAGAGGATAATACCCCAAAATTAAGTGAAAGCGAAAAAAAGAAAATTATGCAACATTTGTTTTGGAACGAGGCTTATGAAGATGTACTAAAATATATCTTCTCGACCAAAAACAAATTTGTTGTAAAACTAGCACAGAAAAAGTTTGCAGGACCACGTGCCCAGCAACTTAGTGATGTAATCACTGCACTAAATAAAGCTGAAGTAATAGTGTTTAATGATGACTTCAGTGATGGTGGTTCATACGAAATTTCTGCTAGTTGGAGAATATGGGCTTATCTGTTTAGGGCAAAAAGAGAAGTCGCTTCTAAAACTATAGAGGTTGATCTTCAGATGAAGCCGAGTGAGTTCAAAGCTGGAATTAAAGAAGCCTTAGAAAAGGGCTTGGTAAAAAAAGAAGAGGACGAGAAGCTTAAAACTACGACGTATTGTGTAGCCTAATGTTAATGTACAATGTTTGTATGTTGAAAAAGGAGATCTGGATTTGATCCGGATCTCCTTAATGCATATATCTTTTAAATATATTTTTCGATTTCATTCCAAACGTTTTCTGTGTAAATTCTTCTTTCAGAAGAAAATGGTAAAGTAGTGATATCTCCAATAGGATTTAAAGCTTTTTGAATTGCTTGTGTAGCAGCATCAACTTTAGTAACTGCAATCTTATCTGCTTTATTTGCAATAATGATAAATGGGATTTTACTACTTATAATATAATTATACATTAACTTATCATTTTCTGTTGGTTTATGTCTTATATCAACTAAAAATATAATTAAAGAAATTTGTTTCCTTTTATGAAGGTATTCTTCTATAAAATTTCCAACTATAACTTGTTCTTTTTTAGACATTTTACTATAACCATAGCCAGGTAAATCGACAAAATAAAATTTAGAATCTATATTATAAAAATTTATTTGTCTAGTTTTACCAGGTTCACTACTGGTTTTTGCTAGTTTTTTTCTATTAATTAAAGTATTTATAAACGAAGATTTACCAACATTAGATTTACCAACTAATACAACCTCTGGAAAATTAGTTGAAGGATATTGTTTAGGTCCAACTGCAGAAATCTCAAATTTTGGTTCTTTTACTATCATAAAAATTCTCCTTACTATTAATATTGATATATTTTAACATAAAATTAGCGAATTTACAATGACAAAAAAATAATGGATTATCATAAAATTAATATTATTGAAAAATTTTTTCTTATATGATATTTTATACAAAAAGGGGGGTAAAAAATGGAAAAAACAGATAGAGAATTATTAAAAGATGCTTTAGAATTAAAAGTTCAAATAAGAAAA
>OLPR01001327.1_pt1 | contig 20505 bp, 24 predicted proteins | sample 1672761 | NCBI WGS metagenome assembly OLPR01 (sample SAMEA3136721, study PRJEB25190) | human gut metagenome | biome: human gut; feature: human-associated habitat; material: faeces | place: Austria | collected 2013 | reverse complement strand
CAGATCGATGAGATCCATGCCTTTGGCGGTAAAGTCATCTGTTCCTACCACGAGTTTGACCGGATGCTGGCTCCAGAGGAAATCCTGGGCAGGATCCACATCATGCAGGCTGCAGGAGCAGACGTGTTCAAGATCGCAGCTATGGCTGTAACGAAAGAAGATGCAGAAAGTTTGTTGAAGACAACGGCATTCCTTCATCAGCATGGTATCGGACCGCTGGTGATGATGGCTATGGGTGAATGGGGCAAGACCACACGTGTGGCAGCCGGCCGTTATGGATCCTGTATCACCTTTGCAGCAGGACAGGAAGCCTCTGCACCGGGGCAGGTGGATGTGTTTACCATGCTCAAGTGGCTGAACGATTATTATGGAGAAGAATCATAGATATGGAGAAAGAAAGTGACGGATTTTATAAAAGTAGAAAATCTGGTTTTTGATTATATAAAGAGCGAGGACGAAAGCACTTTTCGTGCTATCGACGATGTGAGCTTTACCGTAGAAAAGGGAAGTTTCACAGCGATCATCGGACAGAATGGCTCGGGGAAATCCACGCTGGCAAAGAACATCAACGGCCTTTTAGTGCCTACTGCAGGAAAGATCTATGTAGACGGACTGGATTCGGCGGATCCGGAGAATATCTGGGAAGTGCGGCAGAGAGTGGCAATGGTGTTTCAGAACCCGGATAACCAGATCGTATCATCTGTAGTAGAGGACGATGTGGCCTTTGGCCCGGAAAACCTGGGAGTCGATCCTAAAGAGATCCGAAAGAGAGTGGATGAGGCTCTGAAAAGTGTAGAGATGTACGAATTTCGCAAGAAGGCGCCCCACCTTCTGTCGGGCGGTCAGAAGCAGCGGATCGCGATTGCCGGAGCCGTTGCAATGGAACCGGAATGCATCGTGTTCGATGAGCCGACGGCGATGCTGGACCCGCGTGGCAGAAGGGAAGTTATGAATGTGATCCATCGCCTGAATGAGAAGGGGATCACAGCGCTTCTGATCACTCATTTTATGGAGGAAGCGGCACAGGCAGATAAAGTCGTCGTGCTGGATCAGGGTGAAGTCAAAATGATAGGAACGCCGCTGGAAATTTTTCGCCGCGCGGAAGAACTGAAGGCTCTCAGCCTTGGAGTTCCACCGGCTGTAGATCTGGCGGATCGTTTGCGGCAGCGCGGGATCGAGGTCCCGCAGGATCTGCTGGAAGTAGAAGATATTGTGAGGTATTTATGTCAATTGAAGTAAAGGGACTGACACATATATACAGTGAAGGACTGCCGGATGAATCCCTGGCTTTGGAAGATATCAGTTTCCGGGCGGAGGATGGCCAGCTGGTAGGACTCATCGGGCATACCGGATCTGGGAAATCTACACTGGTACAGCATCTCAACGGATTGCTGAAGCCGAAGAAGGGACATATCATAGTTGGCGATGTGGATATCACGGCAGAAAATGTGGTCATGAGGGACATCCGCAGGAAAATCGGGCTGGTGTTCCAGTATCCGGAGTATCAGTTGTTTGAAGAAACCGTTGCAAAGGATGTGGCATTTGGACCGTCCAATCTGGGTCTTACGGCAGAAGAAGTGGATGAACGTGTGCGTGAGGCTATAGAGCTTGTAGGACTGGATTATGATAAAGTAAAGAATCTTTCGCCGTTCGATCTTTCGGGTGGGCAGAAGCGGCGTACAGCCATTGCGGGCGTCATCGCCATGAAGCCGGAGGTGCTTATTCTCGATGAGCCGACAGCAGGTCTTAATCCTAAAGCGCATGCTGATATTCTGTCTATGGTGGAGAAGATCCACGAGAGTGAAAAAAACATTATTTTTCTTGTATCGCATAACATGGACGATATCGCCAGGATGTCGGATAAAGTACTTGTTATGGATCACGGAAAACTGATGATGGATGGAACGCCGGAGGAAGTCTTTTCGCGTGGGGGCGAACTGAAAAAAATGGGACTGGCACTGCCGGCATCGATGGAGATCGCTGCTCAGCTGCGTGAAAACGGCTTTGCGGTGGGAGGAACGTGTCTGACGATGGAAGAGACGGCAGACGGGATAGCAGAGGTATTGAAACGATGATAAGAGATATTACTCTCGGACAGTTTTATCCGGGGAATTCATGGATACACCGACTGGACCCAAGGGTCAAGATCATGGTCACGCTGCTTTATATCGTGTCCATTTTTGTGGTGAAAGATTTCATCGGTTTTGCACTGGCTGCACTGGGACTTGTGGTAGTGATCGCTATTTCCCGGGTACCGCTGAAATTCATACTGCGGGGACTGAAACCGATTTTCATCCTGATCGCATTTACGTTTATTATCAATATGTTTATGATCAAAGGGGAAGTGCTGGTTTCCTTCTGGATCTTCAGCATCAGCAGAGAAGGGCTGCGAATGGCCGTATTTATGGCGATCCGGCTGATTTTACTGATCATCGGCTCGTCGCTTTTGACTCTGACCACCAAGCCTATAAGCCTGACGGATGGAATGGAAGCACTGCTGTCACCCTTTAAAAGATTCGGGCTTCCGGCTCACGATCTGGCAATGATGATGACCATCGCACTGCGATTTATCCCAACGCTGCTTGAGGAGACGGACAAGATCATGAAGGCTCAGATGGCTCGTGGAGCCGATTTTGAGAGCGGTAATATTTTAAGAAGAGCGAAAGCACTGATCCCGATCCTGGTGCCGCTGTTTATCAGTGCATTCCGGATCGCCCAGGATCTGGCCATGGCTATGGAAGCCAGATGCTACGGCAGCAACAGCAAAAAGACTCGCATGAATGGCATGAAGATCTGTTCGAGAGATATCGCGGCATGCCTGATATTTGCCGCATTTTTAGCGATGATCATACTGGAAAGGATCCTGCTGTGAGACAGAGAAAAGCAAAAGACCTGGACAAGAGACTGAGGGAATGCAGTGACTATATCGTGCCGCTTCCGGAGGACGGCGGGCGTTCTTATGGAGAAATCGGCAGCAAGGATCCGAACTTTCAGAGTCCGGAACATGAGGCGGCGCTCCGCCAGCTTTGGAAAGCGTGTTTTCCTCGCCAGTGCGATCTTTATTTAGAGATCGGATGCGGCAAGGGAGATTTTATCACCCAGAAAGCTGCAAAGGATCCGGCAAGCGATTTTTTGGCCATAGAAGGGCAGGAAACCGTTATTTTGCGTGCGCTGGAAAAAGCAAAAGGATTGACGTCCGAAGAACTGCCGGATGAAGCGGGGCGGGAGCCTTTGCAGAACCTGAAATTCATGTTGACCTTCGTGGATCACATGAGCGATTATTTTCTGGAAAATCAGCTCTCCGGCGTGTACCTTAATTTCAGCGATCCATGGCCAAAGGCGCGTCATGCCAAACGGCGGCTGACATATCGGAAACGGCTTTTAGATTACGGCTGGGCGGTGAGGCCGGGTGGATTTATCGAAATCAAGACGGACAATGATCCGCTTTATGCCTTTACGCTGGAGGAACTGGAAGCGGTCGGCTACGAGATCGTGGAACAGACAGCAGACCTGCACCACAGTGACTATGCAGCGCGTCTGGTGATGACTGAATACGAAAAGAAGTTCCACAGCCGTGGCAAGAATATCAATTATGTGAAGGCACTGGTGCCATAGTGCCGGGATTTCCCTGGCGGCAAGCGGGAATGAAAATAGTGAAAAAATAGTGAAAAAATAGTGAAATCTTGTTTCTCTAAGGGTATAATAGTGTTAGAGAATGGAGGTGAAACTATTGATTCGGATTCCTCTTACTAATCAAATCTTAAAAAGAATTTCTGCAATCGATCAAAATCGATTTTCCTTAGACACGGTTTCGATCCCGATCATTACAGCAAACAAATTACGAAAGAATTCCAAGAAAAAAAGTTCTTATGCATCGAATAGAATCGAAGGCAATCCTTTGACAGAGGATCAGGTGGATAAAGTGATCGACAGTGATCCTCATAAGCATTTTTTGAAACCAGAACAGGAAGTTCGAAATTATTATTTGGCGCTGGGGATGCTGGAAGAAAAAATAAAAGACCGGACGCCTTTTTCAAAGCAATTGATATTGGAAGTACAGGCACTTGTAGAAAAGGGAGCTTCAAAAGAGAAAATCGGTTTTCGTGGAGCGATGCCGCCGGGCGTTCTTTTTGCGGTATATGATGCGGATAGTGGTATGCCTGACTATATTCCGCCGGAATATAGTGAAATACCGGAACTTATAGATGAATTGGTGGAGTATGTGAATACGACGGAGGATCACCCTTTGATCGTGGCAGCAGTCGTACATTATCAGCTTGTAACGATCCATCCTTTCGAAGATGGGAATGGAAGAACGGCAAGATTGCTCTCCGGCTATATTTTAGATCTCAATGGCTATGGATTTCATGGGATCGGCTCTTTGGAAGAGTATTTTGCTTATGATACAGAAGAATACTATGCATCCTTACAGATGGGTCTTCCTGCACTATATTATTCAGGAAGAGAAAATCCGCCTCATCCTGAAATCTGGATCGACTACTTTCTGCGTATGGTGGAACTGTACTCGTCTAAGGTATATGAATTATCCCGTCAGCACAGGACAAGTGAACTGATAGAGGGGTTGTCGTATTTGAATGCAAAGGAGAAAACCTTTCTGGTGTTTTTGCTGAAAAACCATCTGTATGAATTTACTCCGATCGAGGTCAGTCGAATGATCGGGCTTTCCAATAAGACAGTGATCAATCGGTGTGCTAAACTGACGGCTAACGGATTTTTGACTCCACATATTGTTAAAGAGAGGATACGCTCATATCAGTTGAGTGATTACACGAAGGAACGCTTAGAAGAAATAGTGAACCAGCTGGTAATATAACAAAAAGAAAAACAGAGAATCGATTCTGATATAGATTCTCTGTTTTCTTTTTTACAGCCCCTTGATATATTTCCCGGGATCTACCGATTCATCCTTTAGCTTCATCGAAAAATGCAGATGCTCCGCTCCGCTGGCTTCGAAGGTGGACGTCTTGCCGACTTTTCCGATGACATCTCCGCGGGAAACGACCTCACCTAGTTCCACAAGGTCGTCCTCGGCCAGATTTCCGTAGAGGGACAGCAGATCGTTTCCGTGGCTGATCTCCACGATCATTCCGTAGCGATCGTCTTTTTCGATACGAGTCACGGTACCGCTGGCACAGGTTTTGACGCTGGTTCCTGCCGGGGCGGCCAGGTCAATGCCGTCGTGAGTCATGTACTGATCCAGAGTTTCCCAGTAAATTGGCATATCCATGGAATATTTTTGGATCACTTCGCCAGAAAGAGGCTTTATAAAGCTGGCAGACGAGTTGCTGCCGGAACTTTTGCTGTCCTGGCTGTCTACGACCTTTGCTGCTGTGTTTTCGGACGTTTTGTTGACCGCTTTTTTCTTAACGACCTCCGCCGCCTTATCGATTTGCAGGTTGTCACGTACTTTATTGACGGTGGACGTTACTGCAAAGACTGCAACCAGAGCTGCCAGACAGAAGAACAGCACCAGTGCGATGGCAGGGCGATCTTTTACTTTCTTTTCCTGTCGCATGAAATTTCACCTCCATGGAGTTAGTATCGACGGGTAATCTGGAAATCATACTGGAATGAATGAAAACGACGGCAACTTTTTATGATTTTAATAAAAAAATACTTAAAATAATCATAGTTTTTTTACCCGCGTTCATAGAAAATCTGCAGGTAAGCTTTTTCAAATAACATATAGAGCGATTACATTCCGAGAATGGATAATATATTGTTGGAAAGGGGATTCGCTTGTACAAGTTTTTCAAATAATAGAAAACAATGGGCTTGATTTCACTCTCGAATCAGAACCCTTTGTGATAATTATGATTTGAGAGATAATTTTTGTGCAAAAAGTGGAATGTGATACCGCGAACCACTTGTAATCCCAAACAGGCATGGTATAATGAAGCCATTGCGATTGAAATAAAAACATTAGAGGTGAACAATATGGCGGAATATATTTTAGCAAGAGGGAACGGAAGACACATCCCTCATGAAGACAAGATTTTTGGTATCAGCAATCGTGCCAAGGCTATGATCGCTGAAAAGGGGGCTGACAAGGTAATCAATGCGACCATCGGATCTCTGCTGGATGATGACGGCAACCTGGTAGTGCTGTCCTCTGTTGATGAGGTGTTCAAGCATCTGAGCCCGGCAGAATACGCGGACTATGCGCCGATCGGAGGGATAAAACCGTTCCGTGAAGCAGTACAGCAGGCTGCATTTGGATCCCATCGTCCGAAGGGATACGTAGAAGCGGTAGCAACGCCGGGCGGTACAGGATCTTTAAGAAACGTCATCGCCAACTACTCCGACGGTGGAGATCAGGTGCTGACGTCTGACTGGCACTGGGCGCCGTACAACACCATCGCAGGAGAAATCGGACGGAGCATCGCGACGTTTGAATTCTTTACAGAAGATGGCAAATTCAATATTGACTCGTTTCAGAAAAAATCTGCAGAACTGCTGGCCAAGCAGGAGAGTTTGGTTATCATCCTGAACACACCGGCTCATAATCCGACGGGATATTCCCTGACGCTGGAAGACTGGGATCATGTGATCGCTGTGCTGCAGGAAGAAGCCAAGTGCGGTAAAGCCATCGCTCTGGTCATCGATGCGGCGTACATCGACTTTGCAGGAGATGAAGAAGAATACAGAAGATTCCTGCCGAAGCTGGAGGCGCTTCCTGAAAACGTGCTGCCGATCATGGCCTACAGCCTTTCCAAAACGTATACGTTATACGGAACTCGCTGCGGAGCAATGATCTGCATCGCTAAGACCAAGGAGATCGCCGACGAGTTCAAGAGAGTCTGCGAGTACTCCTCCAGAGGTTCCTGGTCTAACAGTGCAAAGGTGGCGCAGGTCATTCTGTCCAGGATCTATGGGGAGCCGGGTCTTTTAGAGCGCGTAGATAAAGAGCGTGCTCATTATAGAGAAATGCTCATCAAGAGAGGCAAAGCGTTCGAAGAAGAAGCTAAGAAAGTTGGCCTGAAAATCGTGCCGTTCGATGCCGGATTCTTTATTTCTATCCCGTGCAGCGATCCGGATGCCATCAGTGCAAAGCTGGAAAAGGAAGGCGTATTCATCGTGCCGCTGGCAAAGGGGCTGCGTGTATCGGTAGCTTCCATTTCTGAAGAAAAGTGCCGCAAACTGCCGGCTGTCATCAAGGCTGCAATGGAAGAATAGATAACATTTTGGCTGCAAAGTGATATCCTGAGGGTGTGCGATATGCCCTCGGGATTTTTATTTCTAAAAATTTACAAATAATTTACAGAATATGGTTGACATATATTTCCACTCGCGTTATAATACACTCACAAGAGAGGTATTGTATTGATGAGAGAAAGGAGATTACATATGTCATCAAACAGGGATTTTGACCGAGAGGTCACTTTTGAGATCGTAGAGGAGATCGGCGTGATCGCGACCCACTCTACCGGCTGGAAGAAAGAATTGAATCTGGTCAGCTGGAACGGAGGGCAGGCGAAGTACGATATCCGTGACTGGGATCCGGGTCATAGCCGAATGTCACGGGGAGTCACGCTAAAAGAGCAGGAGATGCGTCAGATCGTAGAACTGCTTCGAAGACGCAGACCACACCGTAGAGACAGAGAGCAGGAGCAGGGCGTCATGGTAGATATGCCAATGGAATCGGCAGAGAGCTTTGCAGAAGCTCCGGATGCATCGGTACCAGGCGGGCAGAGCCAGACGGCACCGATGGCAAACCTGCAGAGTCAGGAAGCGGAACGACCTGCGGAGGAATCTTTGCAGGGATCTATGCAGGAACCGGCGGAGCCTCAGCAGATACCGGAACCGCAAGAGACGGCAGCATCCAGGGAAACGGACGACGACTTTTTTGTTCCAGAGGCTCAGAATTTAGAGGCTGCTACGGAGGGAGGTTGTTCCTGCTGCGTCTGATGACAGAAAACTAAACCAGCTTTGTACATAATATCTAAAACCCTTTATTATAACCGAAGGAGGGAGCCAGCATGCAGGCTCCTTTTTTCGTGGGACGGGCGTCGGGCGAAGCGATAGCGAAAATCCTGCGGTTGTATCTGATCGATGCACAGAGTATAATAACAGTAACGTATCGTGAAAAAAATAAACGAGGAAGTATTATGAAAATCAAACTGCAGCCGCAGATCGGTGTGGCGTACGAAGAACTTACGATAGACAAACCTGTAACGGTCAGGGAACTGGCTGATCGGTATCAGCCGGAGCTTCCGTACCGGGTGCTGCTAGCCAATGTGGATGGCAAGGATGAAGAGCTGACTTTTCTGCTGCACAGGGACTGCAGTGTGCGGCTTTTGGATATGAGGACCTACAGTGCGAATCTGGTATATCAGCACAGCTTGTCGCTGATCTATCTGAAGGCGGTCATGGATGTGCTGGGTGACATGGCTGTAGAAATCGAGAATTCTCTCAACAAGGGACTTTATACAGAGATAAAAACGCCGGAACCGATCACTGCGGAACAGATCGCGGCGGTGGAAGACAGGATGCATGAACTGGTGGAAGCGGATCTTCCAATCGTGCGGGAAGTGTATACCAGGGAGGAAGCCGTGGAAATCTGGGGAGCTTATAATTATCCGGAAAAATCGCGGCTTTTAGAGCATGCCCCGGATGTTGAGACTGCAAAGTTTTATACATTGGAAGGATACCGGAATTTTTTCTATGGTCTGATGACACCGTCAACGGGATACATAGAACATTTTGAACTGCGTAAATATCGCCGAGGCGTTCTGCTTCGCTTTCCTCATCCATCTCATCCGGACAGGATCCCGGAATTTGAGGATGATAAAAAGCTTTATGCGGCTTTTGGAGAAGCGAATAAGTGGCATCATCTGCTGGATATCCTTTATTTAGAGGATTTAAACGAGAAGATCCGGAGCGGTCAGGCTAAAGATCTGATCCTGTTATCGGAGGCTCTTCATGAGAAGAAGGTCGCAGAGATCGCAGATCGGATCACGAAAGAAAAACGGAGGATCATTCTGATTGCCGGGCCATCGTCTTCGGGCAAGACGACATTTGCCAGAAGGCTGTGTGTGCAGCTGCGGGTAAATGGATTGCAGCCATTGTACATGGGGACGGATGATTATTTCGTAGAACGCTGTGATACTCCTCTCGGAGAAGACGGTAAACCGAACTATGAGAATCTGGACGCGCTGGATATCGATCTGTTCAATGATAATATGAACCGGTTGCTGGCTGGTGAAAAAGTGGATCTGCCTGAATTTGATTTTATGGATGGAAAGAAAAAATTCGGACGCAGGATCACATCGATTCGCAGCAGTCAGCCGATCGTAATCGAGGGGATCCATGCGCTCAATGATACTTTGACGGAAAAAATCCCAGAGGATCAAAAGTTCCGCATTTACATCAGTCCGCTTACGCAGCTGAATATTGATGTGCATAACCGGGTGCCGACAACGGATGCACGTATGCTGCGGCGTATCGTACGAGATTACAAGTTCCGTGGACACAGCGCGGAACAGACGATCGCATTATGGCCAAAAGTACGCAGCGGAGAAGATGTGAATATTTTCCCGTATAACGGCAGAGCCGACGTGCTGTTCAATTCGGCGCTGGTCTATGAATTATCTGTACTTAAAAAATATGCGCAGCCGCTGCTGGAAGCGGTCAAACCGGAAGCAGAGGTGTACAGTGAAGCGGTGCGTATGCTGAAATTCATCAGGTTCTTTGATGTGATCGAGAACGAAAAAGATATACCAAACAACTCCATCATGAGGGAGTTTATCGGCGGAAGTGTTTTTGTTGAATAATTATAAAAGAAATATAAGGAGGGAAGGTTTATGGACACAAATGTAAAAGAAGCAAACAAAGTAAGGATCGAAACGGTAATTAAAAGTCTTGAAAAAAGAAATATCACAGGTCATTACTGTGAGACGGCAGAAGATGCGGTAAAAACGATAGAAAGCCTCATAGCGGAAGGCTCTCAGGTTTCGTGGGGAGGCTCGGCTACTTTGAATGAAATAGGAATAAAGGATGTGCTCAAAGCCGGGAATTATGATGTGAATGACCCTATGGATCCATCTATCGACCGTGATGAATCGACGATGCGCAGAAAGAAGGCTCTTACATGTGATGCTTTTCTTGCCAGCCTCAATGCGATCACTATGGATGGGGAGATCGTAAATATCGATGGTACGGGAAACCGTATTGCGGCTATCGCTTTTGGTCCGGACAAAGTTATTCTCGTTGCCGGCGTCAATAAAATCGTAAACGAGGAAAAGGATGCCATCGGCAGGATCTTGACGGATGCATGCCCGCCGAACTGTATTCGTCTGGGAAAGAAGACGCCGTGTGCAGTTACGGGTAAATGCGGTGACTGTCTTAGCGTGGGAAATACGATATGCAGCTACACTGTAGTAACGAGATTTTCTCCGGAGCCTGACCGGCTGCATGTGGTGATGGTAAACGAGGTGCTCGGATATTAGGGCGATACTTTATTGGAGAGCAGGATGAGAGAATTTGATGAGAGTAAAACAGTATCGGAAGGATTTTCTACTACGGATGAATATCTTGAAATGCTGGAAGCAGCAATAGAAAGTTCTGAAATCGGATACCTTATAGCAGATAGTGATTGTAATGTGATAAAAATAAATCAGGCTCAAATCGATATCACAGGGCAGAATGCTGCATATAATCTGGGAAGAAATATGAGACAGATCGAACTGGAAGATGGCTCACCATCTGCTACAGTTCTTGTGAGCAAAACCAAAAAGCCTGCGAAAATCAAGCAATTCCTGCCGAACGGAAGGAGTTATCTTGTATATGCCAATCCGTATTTTGGTAAGGATGGCGATCTGAAATATATAGTTTCCAATTTACTGGATACTACTGAAATCGATCATACAAAGCAGTCTCTGGAAAGAACACAGGATGATAATACGAAGCTGAACATACAGCTTAAGGAACTGCAGAACCAGATGACGATGCATACGAAGATAATTCATCAGAGCAGGATCATGAGAAGAGCTTTGATGCTTTGTGAAAAAGCGGCACAGTTTAATTCTAACATTTTGCTTCAGGGTGAATCGGGTGTAGGGAAAGAACGATTTGCGGAATATATTTTTGAGAAAAGCTATCGGAATAACAAAGCTTTTATTAAAATCAATTGCGCATCTATTCCTGAAAACCTTCTTGAATCGGAACTCTTTGGATATGAGCCGGGAGCTTTTTCGGGTGCTGATAGCAAAGGGAAAAAAGGTCTTCTTGAATATGCTGACAAGGGAACTCTTTTGCTGGATGAGGTCAGTGAGCTATCGTTGCCGTTGCAGGCAAAATTGTTGAGGTTCCTTCAGGAAGGAGAGTTTTATCGCGTTGGAGGTAGAAAACCTGTGAAGACCGATATACGAATCATTGCGGCATCTAATATTGATCTGGAAGAAATGTCTGAGAAAAAGCTTTTCCGTAAAGATTTGTTTTACCGACTCAACGTGATTCCTGTTTTCATACCTCCTTTGCGAGAACGCAAAGAGGATATCCCATTGCTTATCGGATATTTTACAAATAGATTCAATGAAATGTACGATATGAAAAAAGGGTGGAGCTCGGGGGCGATTAACTTGATGGTACGTGCTGAGTTTCCGGGAAACGTTAGAGAGTTGCAGAATACTGTGGAGAGGATACTGGTTTTGGCGGAGGGCGATATAATACAGGAGAAAGATTTCTATGAGATCTACACCGGTATAAAAATTGATGATTCTGATATATACGATGAGACTCTTAGCCTTAAGAAACTTCTGAAACGATATGAGAAAAGCATACTTGAGGAATACCTTAGAAGGTATAAGACGGAGAATGCTGCCGCAGCTGCATTAAAGGTCAGTCAGTCGACTATTTCAAGGAAAATTTCAGAACATAAGATCCATGCAAAAACGGATAGCGCTACCCGAAAATAGATATTAGGAACTATAAATACTGAAATTTCAAGGAAAAGCCGTAATAAAGAAACGTTTAATACGAGGATATCCATCAAGTGATATCTAAAAATGGATATTTTGAAATGCATTGCTGTTTGCTGATGGCGATGCATTTTCTTTTTTTTAAACATTGAAAAACCAAGAAAAAGATTGGTTCCAAACGATGAAACACAGGGAAATGTTAAAGTTGGCACGATGATTGCGATGTATATTAAGCGTAAATGATATCATTTAAGTAAAATTGTTTTATCTATGGATTAGGAGGAAAAAATGAGTCTTATTAATTCAGAAAATACGTTAGGTATATGGATGGTCATGTGCCTTTATATAGTTTTCGCCATGTATGCTGAACGTCACTGGAAATGGTCGATGAAATATGCTAATGCATGTACTTTGTGTCTTCTTGGAGGAGCGCTTCTTTGCACTTTTAATATATTACCATCACAATCGGCTGCATATGATCCGATCTGGGAATTCATCGCACCGCTGGCCATTCCGATGCTCTTATTTAATGCGAATCTTGGACAGATAGCGAAGCGAAGTGGTAGAATGGTTGGAATCTTCCTTCTTGCAGCAGTTGGTGTTGCAGGAGGAGTGATTCTTGCATCGGTCCTGCTGCAGAACCACATCCCTGAACTTCACAGCGTTGCCGCGGTTATCACGGGAAGCCAGACAGGCGGAGCGGTTAATGTGGCTGCAATGAGAGATGTATTTGATATTAGCTCTACGATGTTTGCGGTAACTTATATCGCTGATAATATTGCATTTGTATTTACGACATTTGTTATGCTTTCTCTGCCGGGAATCGCATTTATAAGAAAAAGATACAGATGCCTTTATCCATTGGATCAGGCTGAAATCGCAGAGCGTGAAAGCGAGGGGGAAAATGGATTTACGGTATTCAACCTCATCATGTGTTTCGCTGTTGCGTTCGTGATTCTTTTCGTATCTGTTTTATTCACTGACTTTGTGAATGGGACAAGTGCTCCGTTTATTGTTAAACAGTTATTTGGGCAGAAGTATCTCATTCTGACCCTTATTACGGTAGGACTTGCGACGGCGTTTCCTCAGTGGATGGGAAAACTCAGCGGCGGATATGAAGTTGGAATGCTTCTGCTGAACTTCTTCTTTATCGCTTCCACGATTGAAGCTGATATGAAGGAGATGTTCGCACAGGGTCCGTGGCTCTTCATCTTCTGTGCAATCACATTTTTCGTACAGCTTGTGCTGCTTCTTGGAGGCGGAAAACTCTTCAAGTTCAATATAGAAGAGATCGTTATATGTTCCAACGCATCTCTTGGTGGGCCAAGCACGGCGGCAGCGGTGGCTGGTGCAAAGGGCTGGAAAGAACTGATTACACCGGCGATACTCATCGGCGTACTGGGATATATCATAGGGAACTATCTTGGAATATTTGCTGGAGATTTTGTATTACACATAACAGGAGTATAGAGATAGTAAGATAAGGAGAGTTTAGTGAAAAAGAGAGCAAGAGACCTGGGGTTTCCCTTTGAAGGGACCCCTGGAGAATATAATGCAATTACAGATGTTGAGGGAGTAGAAGTTGGATTTTCTACAATAATAACGGGAGAATCCACGGAAGATACTACAGAGGATTCGGATTTTGCACGGACGGGCGTGACGGCAATTCTTCCGAGAGGAAAAAAGCGCAGTGCTGTTTTTGCAGGAAGATATGACCATAATGGAAACGGAGAAATGACGGGCACACACTGGATAGATGATTCGGGGTTTCTTCACGGACCGCTCATGATCACCAATACCAATAGTGTTGGTGTCGTTCGTGAAGCTGCTTCGAAATGGATGGTTAAAAACAGATATTTTTACCCTTCCTTTAAAGACGGCAAGGAAGTAGAAGGTCTGGGATTCTTCTATCCTGCAGTAGGCGAAACCTTTGATGGAGTACTTAATAATATCAATGGATTCAAAGTAAAGGAAGAAAATGCTTTTGAAGCTTTGGAGAGCGCAGCGGGCGGATTTGTGGCAGAAGGAAATGTTGGGGGCGGCACAGGAATGAGATGCCATGAGTTTAAGGGTGGCACAGGCACAGCATCCAGAGTGCTGTCTGAAGAAGAGGGCGGCTTTACGGTAGGTGCGATCGTTCAGGCAAACCATGGAACTCGTGAGGAGTTTCGGGTTGCAGGGATTCCGTTTGGAAAGCTTATCAAAGGCTATGATATGGACATAAAGCATCTTGAACCGAAGCCTGGAGATGGATCGATCATTGTGGTCGTGGCAACAGATGCACCAGTGCTTCCTTGGCAGCTTTCGAAAATGTGCCGGAGAGTATCTCTTGGAATTGGGAATCTTGGAGGTGGATACCAGAATGGATCTGGGGATATTTTCCTGGCGTTTTCCACGGCCAATGAAAATGCATTCAGTTATGATTCGTCAGAGGTAACACTTTTATCGGATGATAAAATGGATCCTATATACAGAGCGGTAGCTCAGGCTGTGGAAGAAGCTATCGTAAATGCTATGGTGGCAGCTGAAGATATGTATGGAAGAAACAGAAACTTTGTTCCGGCACTCCCGCACGAAGAAGTGGAGAGAATTCTTAAAGACTATGAAAAAATGATAGAACACTTAAAATAAATAACAAAACACCAGGCTCGAAAGTGACACATTCTCTGTATGCAGTATGTGTCGCTTTTTTTGAGTAAACAAGTTCGCAGACAGTTATTTCAAAAGGAAAGAATACAGACTGTGATGGATTTTTTTTACGTGAAAAGCATCGGAATTGTCAGAAAAGAAACACGGGCAAAAGTGTATGGAGTGCGTGCTCGGAAGCCGTTGCAATCACATAGTTTGTATGTCTGAAAAAAACCAAAAAACTTTCTTAAAACCTATTGCGTTCTGAGCTGAAATGTTATATACTAACAAGGCTTGTGTAAGGCGATGATGTGGGAAGTTACCTTGCTATAGGAGAATTTCCACTGAGAATTGTCCCCACAGAAGATGGGGGCGAAGGGATTCGCTGAGTTTTTATTGTGTGAAAAATATAAGAAACACACGGAAGCGTGTACAACGCAGGCAAAACCACGTACACGTTGAAAATTCAGCACGGAGCGATGATTGCGGAACGAAGCGCAGTCCGCAACCGAAAGCCTCGTAAACAGAACCCCTTGTATGAGCATAGCGAAAACAATACAAAAATTTTAGGAGGAAGAAATGAGCGAATTACAGAAAATCAGAATCAAGCTTAAAGCTTACGACCACGCACTTCTGGATCAGTCTGCTGCTAAAATCGTAGAGACTGCTAAGAAGACAGGCGCAGAAGTATCGGGACCGATTCCGCTTCCGACAGAAAAGGAAGTCGTTACGATCCTGAGAGCTGTTCACAAGTACAAGGACTCCAGAGAACAGTTCGAACAGAGAACTCACAAGAGATTGATCGACATCACGAGTGCTACGGCAAAGACAACTGACGCACTGACGAAGCTGGATCTGCCTGCAGGCGTTGATATCGAAATCAAATTATAAGTCTCAGGAAACTGAGCCAAACACTTTAAAGGCGAAGGGAACTCCCCTTAGTATGACCGGATGGACAGAGGAGGCGCGCTCACGACGCACATCTGGAAAGGTACGGTCCGCTGTAAGTTGATTTGCACGGTGAGAGCCGGGCAAGAAGGAGGAAAATATGAAAACAATTTTAGGAAAGAAGCTGGGAATGACTCAGATCTTTACCGAACACGCAGTGATTCCGGTAACAGTAGTCGAAGCAGGCCCAGTGACGGTAACACAGATCAAAACCGTTGAGAACGATGGATATGATGCTGTACAGTTCGGATTTGAAGATGCGAAGCCGCAGAGAGTCAACAAGCCTATGACTGGACACTTTGCAAAGAACGATATCGCTCCGAAAAAGCATCTGGCCGAGTTCAGACCGGAAGACGGAGAAGCTTATGAAATCGGACAGCAGATCACAGTTGCTGACTTTGAAGAAGGCAAGAAGCTGGACGTAACAGGCACTTCCAAAGGTAAGGGAACTCAGGGCAACATCAAAAGACACGGTCACCACAGAGGCCCGATGAGCCACGGTTCCAAGCATAAGAGACTTGCTGGTGCGCTTGCCGCAGGTACTTATCCTTCCAGAGTATTCAAGGGAAATGCAGGTCCGGGAAGAATGGGTCGTGAAACTGTAACGGTTCAGAATGTGGAGTTGGTAAAAGTTATAGAAGAAAAGAACCTGATGCTGATCAAGGGTGCTGTTCCGGGAAATAAGGGCGGAATCGTTCGCATCCAGTACGCAGTTAAGGGTCAGAAATAAGATGACTTCAGGAAGGAGGAAGTAAGATGTCAAAAGTGACAATGCTGAATATGGCAGGTCAGGAAGCCGGAAGTATCGAACTGAAAGATGAAATTTTCGGCATCGAGCCAAACCAGAATGCAGTTCATGCAGTAGTTAAGAACATTTTAGCAAACAAGAGACAGGGTACACAGTCTGCTAAGACCAGAGCTGAAGTCAGAGGAGGCGGAAGAAAACCTTTCAGACAGAAAGGAACAGGACGCCACAGACAGGGAAGCACGACAGACCCTTCGCAGGTAGGAGGCGGTGTTGTTTTCGCACCGAAGCCAAGAAGCTACAGATACACTCTGCCGAAGAAACTGAGAAGACTGGCTATGCTGTCTGCTCTTTCTTCGAAGGTTGCAGAAAACGAACTGATCGTATTAGACGAGCTCAAGTTCGATGCTCCTAAGACGAAGGAAATGGTAAAAGTACTGGAAAACGTGAAAGCTGAGAAAAAAGCTCTGATCGTTACTGCTGAAAAGGACGAAAACATCATTCGCTCCGCAGCAAATCTCCAGGGAATCAGAACAGCCCTCGTTACGACGATGAACGTGTATGAGATCATCAATCACACGAACCTGATCGTAACAAAAGAAGCGATTGAAAAAATTGAGGAGGTGTACGCATAATGAAGACTCCTTACGATGTAGTGCTGAAGCCGGTTATCTCCGAAAAGAGTATGGAGGACGCACAGGTAAAGAAATACACATTCAAAGTTGCTGTAGATGCTAACAAAACAGAAGTAAAGCATGCAGTGGAAGAAATCTTTGATGTAGAAGTTGCGAAAGTCAACATCATGAACGTTGTAGGAAAGAAAAAGAGAATGGGAAGATACGTAGGTATGACTGCTGCCAGCAAGAAAGCAATCGTAACACTTACTGAAAAGAGTAAGGAAATCGAATTCTTCCAGAGTCTGTAAATATAGGAGGTAGGTAAAGATGGCAATCAAAAAATACAATCCGACCACTCCTGGTTTAAGAGGAATGACGGTTTCCACTTTTGAGGAAATCACCACCTCTACTCCTGAGAAATCATTGCTGCAGCCTTTGAAATCCAATGGCGGACGTAATAACCAGGGTAGAATGACTACCCGTCATCAGGGTGGCGGTCATAAGAGAATGTATCGTGTTATTGACTTTAAACGCGATAAAGATGATATCCCGGCTAAAGTCGCTAGCATCGAATATGACCCCAACCGTAGTGCGAATATTGCTTTGCTCAATTATGCTGATGGAGAAAAGAGATATATTATCGCTCCTTACGGTATTCAGGTTGGCGATACCGTAGTTTCCGGCGCAAGCGTAGATATTAAACCAGGCAATGCTTTGCCTTTGTCTGCTATTCCGGTCGGTACTGTTGTGCACAATGTGGAACTTCGCCCTGGTCAGGGGGGGCAAATGGCCCGTTCCGCCGGTAGCTCCGTTCAGTTGATGGCTAAAGAAGGCAAATACGCCACCTTGCGTATGCCTTCTGGCGAAATGAGAATGGTGCTCGACCGCTGCCGTGCTACCATCGGTCTGGTTGGTAACATCGACCAAGAAAATGTTAATATCGGTAAAGCTGGACGCAGCCGTTGGCTTGGCATCCGTCCTGCAAACCGTGGTGTAGTTATGAATCCTGTTGACCATCCACATGGTGGTGGTGAGGGACGTTCCCCGGTCGGCCGCAACCCGGTTACCCCTTGGGGTAAACCTGCTTTGGGTGCTAAGACCAGAGATCGTAAGAAAGCCAGCAACCGGATGATCGTCAAGAGACGGAACAGTAAATAGGGAAGGGAGGATTCGTATTCATGAGTAGATCAATCAAAAAAGGACCATTCGTAGAGGCAAGACTCCTGGCCCGTATCGAAGCTCTCAATGAAAGCGGCGATAAAAAAGTTCTAAAAACCTGGTCGCGCGCTTCCACAATATTCCCTCAGATGGTAGGGCATACCATTGCTGTTCATGACGGAAAAAAACACGTACCTGTCTATATTACTGAAGATATGGTTGGCCATAAGCTCGGAGAGTTCGCTCCCACACGCTACTTCCGCGGCCATGGTGGTAAAACCGAGCGTTCCACGGCTCTGAAGTAGAAAGGAGGAGGAAAATGGAAGTAAACGCAACTGCTAAATATCTTCGCATTTCCCCCCGTAAAGCCCGCCTGGTTATTGACCTGATCAGAGGCAAAAGCGTGAGGGAAGCGGAAGCTATTTTAAGATTTTCCCCAAATAAGGGTGCTGAATACGCTGAGAAAGTTCTGAAATCAGCAGTAGCCAATGCGGAGAATAACCTCTCCCTGGCTAAAGATGATTTGATTGTTACCAAAGCTTATGTTGATGAGGGCCCAAGCCTTCGTCGTTACAAACCCCGTGCACAGGGACGTGCGGATAGAATGGTACACAGAATGAGCCATATCACCGTAGTGGTTGGCACAAGAGAGGAGGTTTAACATGGGTCAGAAAGTAAATCCCAAGGGTTTCAGGGTTGGCGTTATCAAAGACTGGGACGCCCGCTGGTATGCTAACAATAAAGATTTTAAAGATTTCCTTTATTCCGATTATCAGCTGCGTAGCTACGTCAAAAAGAAGCTCTATGCCTCCGGTGTCTCCAAGGTGGATATCGAGCGCAAGGGTGGCCGCGTCATCGTCAATATCTTTACTGCTAAACCTGGTATCGTTATTGGCCGTGGCGGTCAGGAAGTAGAAGTTCTGCGTAAAGAACTTGAAAAGATCTGTGATAAAAAGGTTTCCGTAAATATTACTGAGGTTAAACGTCCTGAATTGGACGCTCAGTTGGTTGCAGAAAGTGTTGCTTCTTCTTTGGAAAGACGTATTGCTTTCCGTCGTGCAATGAAGCAGACTGTTTTCCGCACCATGAGAATGGGCGCTGGCGGAATTAAGATCATGTGTTCCGGTCGTTTGGGCGGTGCTGAGATTGCCCGCACCGAGTGGTATGCCGAGGGGAAGGTTCCGCTTCATACTCTGCGTGCTGATATTGATTATGGCTTTGCCGAAGCTAATACCACCTATGGTAAAATAGGTATTAAGGTTTGGATCTACAAAGGCGAGATTCTTCCTCAAAAGGTAGAAAAGGTCCAGGAAATTGCAGTGGAGGAGGGCGAATAAAATGTTAATGCCGAAACGTGTCAAATATCGCCGCCAACACCGCGGCACTATGAAAGGCGCTGCCCATAAGGGCAATACCGTGACCTATGGCGAATATGGTATGCAGGCTCTCGAATGCGGCTGGATTACCAGCAGACAAATCGAAGCAGCCCGTATTGCTATGACACGTTATATTAAACGTGGTGGTAAGGTTTGGATCAAGATCTTCCCCCACAAACCCGTCACTGAGAAACCGGCTGAAACCCGTATGGGTTCCGGTAAAGGTTCTCCTGAATACTGGGTGGCAGTAGTTAAACCTGGCAGAGTGATGTTTGAAATTGCCGGAGTTTCTGAAGAGCTGGCTAAAGAGGCTATCCGCCTGGCTCAGCATAAACTGCCTATCAAAACCAAGTTTGTGAAAAAAGAAGATACGATAGGTGGTGAAGCAAATGAAAGCTAAAGAACTCCGTGATCTCACCTATGATGAGTTGGTAAAAAAAGAAAGTGATCTTCAGGCGGAACTCTTTAATTTGCGTTTTCGTTTAGCCACCGGTCAGTTGGACAATCCGATGATGATCAAGTCGGTCAGAAAGGATATGGCCAGAGTAAAGACCGTTATCCGCCAAAAGGATATGGAAAAGGCTAATTAAGCGAAAACTGCGAAAAGGAGGTAGCTAAAACTCATGGAAAGAAAATCCAGAAAAACCCGCATCGGCATTGTTGCCAGCGATAAAATGGATAAAACAGTAGTGGTTAGGGTAGAATCTCGTACCCGTCATCCCCTCTATGGGAAAATCACTACTTCTAGCAAAAAATATAAGGCGCATGATGAAAATAATGAAGCTAGAGTCGGGGATAAAGTCTTGATTACCGAGACCAGACCTCTTTCCAGAGAGAAACGCTGGAGAGTCGTTGAGATCCTTGAAAAAGCGCCAATAGTGTAACTTTTTAGGAAGAAGGAGGCTAGTAGTAATGATACAGGCCGAAACAAGACTGAAAGTCGGGGATAATACTGGCGCTAAAGAGCTTCTTTGTATCAAAGTGCTGGGTGGTTCCCGTCGTAAATATGCTACGGTAGGCGATGTTATCATCTGCTCCGTCAAGGAAGCAAGCCCTGGCGGCGTAGTCAAAAAAGGCGATATCGTCAAAGCGGT
>OLPR01001325.1_pt1 | contig 20548 bp, 16 predicted proteins | sample 1672761 | NCBI WGS metagenome assembly OLPR01 (sample SAMEA3136721, study PRJEB25190) | human gut metagenome | biome: human gut; feature: human-associated habitat; material: faeces | place: Austria | collected 2013 | reverse complement strand
GCAGCCCGCGGACCGCAGCATCCGCTATCAGAATGTACGCAGCGCGCTGGCAGAGGAGGGCGTTATCCGTCTGCTGATGCAGGACGAGAGCCTGTTCCCGCCGGAAATGCCGGTGCGGCCGGAGGAATTTTCCTCGCCGCTGCTGGGCCGCATCTACGGCGAGCTGTGGCAGCGGCGGGGGCACGCGAGCATGGCGGCGCTGGCCGCGGTGCTGACGCCGGAGGAGATGAACCACCTGACGGCGCTGCTGCAAAAACCGGAATCCGCAGCCAACGCGCCGCAGGCGCTGGCGGATTACATACGCATCATTCGGGAAGAACACACCAAGCGCACCGGCGGCACGGATCCGCTGGCGGCGGCGATGGAGACGTATAAAGATAAAAAAGGTTACGGAGGAAAGCGAACATGACCGAAGAAAAGTACACCGCGGAGCAGTTGGAGCAGATGGCGGACCAGCTTTTGCAGGAGGCCGCGCCGGCGCAGGAGAAGCCAGCCAAGGGCGGCCTGGACGAAAAGACCATCGCGTCCCTGCCGGCGGCCGCGCTGCTGAACGGCAACGAGAAGCTGCGCGACCTGTTTACCAAGGGTAAGAAGAAGGGCAAGCTGGATGCCGGTGAGTTGTCCGACGTGCTGGACGAGCTGGACCTGGAGAGCGAGCAGATGGACTCCATCTACGACTCTCTGGAGCAGTTGGGCATCGAGGTAGGCAGCGAGGATTTCCTGGCCGACCTGCCCGATGAGGATGGCGAGCCCGCTATGGATGAGATTGCCGAGATCGAGGAGGAGGAGCTGGTCGACCCCAACACGCTGGTGGACAGCTTCAACATTGACGATCCCGTGCGTATGTACCTGAAGGAGATCGGCAAGGTGCCCCTGCTGACCGCCGATCAGGAGGTGGAGCTGGCCACCGTTATGTCCGCCGGCCGCGAGGCCGAGGCGCGTGTGGCGCAGGCCGAGGCGGACGGCGAGACCATCCCTGAGGCGGAGATGGCCGAGCTGAAAAAGCAGATCAAGGCCGGCGAGAAGGCCAAGCAGCAGCTGGCCGAGGCCAATCTGCGTCTGGTGGTGTCCATCGCCAAGCGCTATGTGGGCCGCGGTATGCTGTTCCTGGACCTGATTCAGGAGGGCAATCTGGGCCTGATCAAGGCCGTGGAGAAGTTCGACTACACCAAGGGCTATAAGTTCTCCACCTACGCCACCTGGTGGATCCGTCAGGCCATCACCCGCGCCATCGCCGATCAGGCGCGTACCATCCGCATCCCCGTCCACATGGTGGAGACCATCAACAAGGTCATCCGTGTGTCCCGCCAGCTGCTGCAGGAGCTGGGCCACGACCCCAGCCCCGAGGAGATCAGCGCCGAGATGAATATGCCCGTGGACAAGGTCCGCGAGATATTGAAGATCGCCCAGGAGCCCGTGTCGTTGGAGACGCCCATCGGCGAGGAGGAGGACAGCCATCTGGGCGACTTCATCCCCGACGAGGCCGCGTCCGAGCCCAGCGAGGCCGCCAGCTTTACCCTGCTGAAGGAGCAGCTGGTGGACGTGCTGGGTACCCTGACGCCCCGGGAGGAGAAGGTGCTGAAGCTGCGCTTCGGTATCGAGGACGGCCGTACCCGCACGCTGGAAGAGGTAGGCAAGGAGTTCAACGTCACCCGTGAGCGTATCCGCCAGATCGAGGCCAAGGCCCTGCGTAAGCTGCGGCACCCCTCCCGCAGCAAGAAGCTCAAGGACTTCCTGAACTGAGGCGGACCATGAAGCGGGTAGTTCTGGCGCTGCTGGCGCTGCTGGCGGTGCTGCTGGCGCCGTCCCTGACCTGGGGCGACGACAGCCGGCACTATGAATTCCGCCTTGCCGCCAACGGAGAGGCGACGTACCATGCCGCCGCCGGCGATACCGTTACGGTATCGCTTTCCCTGTGCCGGACCACCGGCACAGGGCCGATGTTCGCCATGCAGGACGAGATATGCTTCGATCCTGCCTTCTTCGCCTATCAGCCTGATGGCACCCTGCTCCGCGAGGGCGTCAAGACGACGCTGGTCACGCTGCGTGATGGCCGTCAGGCGGTCTACATGAATTGCGTAGACTTTGGCGGCGGCGCGGACTGGGCGGATGAGACGGTCGTCGGCTCCTTTCAGCTGAAGGTCCTGGCCGACGGCGGTGCGTCCGCCATAACCGGCAGCCATTACCTGGTGTCCACCGAGGACGGCATGGGCCGCTACGCTGCCGCTGCCCGGGACGTCACGGTGGTGGTGTCGGAGCAGTGCCGTGTGACCTTCCAAAGTAACGGCGGCAGCGGCGTAGCGCCGGCGGAGGTGCTCCGTGGAACGCCCCTGGCGCCGCCGCAGGCGCCCACCCGCTCGGGCTATCGCTTCACCGGCTGGTACAGTGACTACGACCTGACCCGCCCCTGGGATTTCAATGCGCCGGTCACGGCGGATATGACATTGTATGCCGCCTGGCAGCCTCTGCCGGCCGCCGCGCCCTCCGCCGGTCCGTGGGCATGGCTTATTGTTGGTGCTTCCATTTCGGCACTGACCGTTTTAGCCCTCCGCCGACGCCGCCGCAGTTAGATCGCAAAAAGGCAAAACAAAACCGCCCGTCCGGGCGGTTTTATTTTGCCCTGTGCGGGTCAGGGCCGTTCACCGACAGCACACCCCGGCGCGCCGCCTGTAAAACAGGCGAAAAATTCAGCGTTTCAGGGGGAAGCCGTTGCAATACGGTATTAAGATGCTATAATAAGGCTGATATGATAGGGACGGAGGTCCAGCCATGATCGAGAAGGAAGCCTTTATCGCGGCACTGCTGCCGATCTGCGACACCGTATGTGAATATGACAGGGCCCGGGGAAAGCTGCGGGTCCGGAAAACCAGTCTGGTCAGTGGGCTGGAGGACAAATGGTACACCGTAGAGGAGCTGCGTGACATCTTTCGGGATAACGGCGGTGTGTCGGCGGGAAAAAGCGTGTGGATGCGCTATCTCAGCAGCGATAACCTGCGGAGCTTTTTCTACGAAAAGGAGCGAAACGAGAGCTTTCGCCTGCGGTTCCGGCAGGGCGGCGTAGGCTGCCGGCAGTATGACATCCGCATCGACCGGATCAACGACAAAGTGCTGGTCATCTCCGGGCGGGATACACAGGAGCAGGAGATAGACGCGCTGACCGGCGCGCTGAGCCGCAACCATTACCAGCGGGAGATGAGCAATGAGGTATACCGCGGCGGTGTAGCGCTCATCGATATGGACGATCTGAAGCTGTATAACGATATGAATGGCCATCAGGTGGGCGACAACGCGCTGCGGGTGCTGGCGGATACCATCTATGAGGTAGTAGGCTGCAGCGGCTCGCTGGTGCGCTACGGCGGCGATGAGTTTTTGCTGCTGCTGCCGGGCGTGGAGCAGGCGGCCTTTGCCACCGTGCTGGGAGACATTCAGCGGCGGCTGCGGACAGTGAGCATACCGGGCTGCGAGGGCTGCCAGCATATCACCATCAGCGTGGGCTGCGTCATGGCGCAGCAGGAGACGATCGCCCAGGCGGTGCAGCGGGCGGACCGGCTGATGTACCGGGCCAAGCGAAGAAAGGACGCCGTGGTCACCGAGGATACCCCCGTGGAGGAGGGAGAGGAGATCAAGCCGCATATTCTTGTGGTGGACGATGCGGCTATAAACCGCGCGATACTGCGGGAGATGCTGGCGGAGGATTTCGACGTGCTGGAGGCGGAGGACGGCCGGGAGTGTATGGCGCAGCTGGAGACCTACGGCGCGGATATCTCACTGGTGCTGCTGGACATGGTCATGCCGGAGCTGGACGGCCTGCAGGTGCTGGAGGAGATGAATAAGCGGGGGTTTATCGAGGATATCCCGGTCATTATCATCACGGCGGACGGCTCAGAAGAAAAGGTGCGGCAGGCCTACGACATGGGCGTGGCGGACTACATAGAACGGCCCTTTGATATCCGTATCGTGCGGCAGCGGGTGATAAACACCGTGAAGCTGTATGCGCGGCAGCGGCGGCTGGCAGCGGTGATGATGCAGCAGCTGCGGCGGCAGGAGCATATGATGGGTATCGCGGCGGATATCCTGTCGCGGGTGATGGGCTACCGCAACGGCGAGGGCGCGGACCACGGGCGGCACGTGGAGCAGATCACGCAGCGGCTGCTGCAGAGAATGCTGGAACGCACGGATAAATACGGCCTGACCCTGCAGGACTGCCGGCGGGCCGCCGCCGCGGCTATGTTCCACGACATCGGAAAGATGGGCGTGCCGGATGCCCTGCTGCGAAAGCCTGGTCCCCTGACGCCGGAGGAGTTTGACGAGATCAAGAAGCATACCCTGATCGGCGAGGAACTGATGCGGGGCATGAAGGAGATGGAAAGCGAGCCGTTGGTGGAGGCTGCGGCGGAGATCTGCCGCTGGCACCACGAGCGGGTGGACGGCAGCGGCTATCCCGACGGGCTGAAGGGCGACGAGATACCGATGACCGTGCAGGCGGTGGGCCTGGCGGACGCCTATGACGCGCTGGTGAGCCAGCGGGTGTACAAGCCGGCGTATACCCATGCGGAGGCGTTGGCTATGATACGGCGCGGCGAGTGCGGCGCGTTCGATCCGCTGCTGGTGGACTGTCTGGAGGACATACAGAGTGCGTTGTGCCGTGAGGTATACGGCATGAGAGGTAAGGAATGAGCAGGACAAAAAGATTGCTGGCGGTGCTGCTGGCGCTGTGCGGCGCGTTGCTGTGCGGCTGCGGACAGCGGGAGACGGAAACGGAAGAGCTGCCGGTGCTGGTCATTGGCAGCGACAACTATGAGCCGTATTTCTATCTGGATGAGGATGGCGCCTATGCGGGTATCGACGTGGAGATCGCAAAAGCAGCCTGTGAGCGATTGGGGTGGACGCCGGACTTCCGGCAGATATCCTGGCAGGAGAAGGACGCCCTACTGGAGCGAGGCGACGTGGACTGCCTCTGGGGCAGCTTCTCCATGAACGGCAGAGAGGACTGCTACCGCTGGGCAGGGCCGTATATGTACAGCCGTCAGGTGGTCATAGTGCAGGCGTCCAGCGATATTTACGGTCTTGGCGACCTGAACGGCAAGCGCATCGCCGTGCAGACCTCCTCCAAGCCGGAGGAGCTGTTTCTGAAGCATCAGGTGCCCGGCGTGGAGCAGGTGGACAGCGTGTACTGCTTCGCCGACACGGTGGACGTGTTCGCCGCGCTGGACAAAAGCTATGTGGACGCCTGCGCCGGACACGAGACGGCGTACCTCACCTTCATCGCCGGGCGCGCCGGGGAATACCGGGTGCTGGAGCCGGGGCTGCTGCGGGCAGGTCTGGGCGCGGCGTTCTATAAGGACGACAGCAGCGGCAGAGCGGAGGCTCTGAACGAAATGCTGCACGAGCTGGTGGCGGACGGCACCGTGGCCGCCATTCTGGAGAGCTACGGCGTGGACGCACAGGCGGCTTTAGCGGGGTTGATCCATGGGCAATAAGTTTTCCAACAAATATATCTGGGTGCTCATGCTGGTGCTGGGCGTCTTTGTGATGGCGGTCACGGCTCTCATCGGCGGCAACAGCAGCATCCGCAACGCCCAGCAGACCGCCCAGCGGACGCTGCAATATCTGCAAAACCAGTGCATCAGCTACCGCGACATCGTCGCCGCCGACCGACTAAAGAGCCTCGTGCGGCTGACGGAGCAGGCGCAGGAGGTGGCGGAGCGCGAGGGTATGGTGGGGCAGAACCGCTCCAACGAGGAGCTGGCGCGGTACGCCCAGCGTCAGCGCGTAACCTGCGTGCTGGTGCTGGACAAGGATCTGGAGATCGAGTTCAGCTCCGGTGCGGACATGGACTGGAGCGATTACTACACCAATGAGGCGATCCGCTCCATCATGGACTACCCGGAAAAGATCTTCGCCCGCCGCCTGACCCGTGACGGCGCGGTATACGACATAGCAGCCGTGGCGCGCGTCGAAAATCCCGGCGTCGTCTTCTGCGTCCGCCTCCAGTCGAACACGATCATCGCCTCCTATCGTGCGTCCATCGAGAGCCTGCTGGCGGGCTACGAGACGCTGCTCAATGACAGGGTCTACACCTACATCACCGACGGCGAGCGCGTGGTGGGCAGCAGCGCGGCGGAGCAGTGGGACCTGCCGGTGGACGAGGTGCCCCTCATCCGTGCGCTGGAGTCCTCCCCCTCCCCGGGCAGCAAGCTGACCCAGCTCCGCACGGACGGCACGTTCTTCGGTGCACGGGAGCGATACCAGCAGTACAGCCTGTATGTGTTCCTGCCGGCAGACTTTGTGTTCGCGCAGACAAAGAATATGCTGATCTCCGCCTTCGGCGTGTACGCGCTGGCGGCGGTGGTGGCGGCACTGCTGTTGGTCAGGCTCGGCCAGGACCGCAAACGGCGGGAGCTGGCGTACCAGAAGCAGTTGGAAAAGGAAGTAGAGCGTGCCACAGCGGCGGACCAGGCCAAGACGCACTTCCTTCGCAGCATGAGCCACGACATACGCACACCCATCAACATCATCATGGGTATGCTGGAGATCATCGGGCGGAACCCGGAGGATGTGACGCTGGTGCAGTCCTGCCGGGAGAAGGCGCAGACCGCGGCACGCTATCTGCTGGCACTGGTAAACGACGTACTGACGCTGAATCGCCCGAAGCAGGAGGCGCTGGGAAAGACCCCCTATTGTTTGACAAGCGAGCTGCACGAGCTGCTGGATATTTCGCACGCCCAGGCGGAGAGCGCAGGCGTTGCGCTGATGGTGATGGACCTGACGCTGGAGCATGAACGATTCACAGGCGACCCGCTGTATCTGCGGCAGATCTGCCAGAACATCATCGGCAACGCCATCAAATACAATCACCCCGGCGGATGGGTGCGCTGCAGCTTCCGCGAGTCCCGTTATGCGGACGGCGTGTGTCGGCTGGAGTTTATATGCGAGGATAACGGCGCAGGTATGAGCGAGACGTTCCAGCGCCATATGTTCGAGGCGTTTGCCCAGGAAAGCAGCGATAGGGGCAGCCTTTCCGGCGGCGTGGGCCTGGGTTTGGCCGTGGTGAAAAAGCTGGTGGACGAAAGAGGCGGTACCATTCAGGTGGACAGTGCACGCGGACAGGGAACGCGCTTCCGCGTGGTGCTGCCCATGATGCCCAGTGAGACCGAACCGGAAGCCGCGCTTCCCGACGCGGCGGCCTCCATCGCCGGACGGCGCTTGCTGGTGGCGGAGGACAACGAACTGAACCGGGAGATCGCGGTCTACCTGCTGCAGGAGGCCGGCGCCGTGGTGGACCAGGCCGCCGACGGCAAGGAGGCGGTGGAGATGTTCGCCGCGTCGGCGCCCGGTACCTACGACGCGGTGCTGATGGACGTGATGATGCCGGAGCTGGACGGCCATGCCGCCGCCCGTGCCATCCGCGGCATGGACAGGCCGGACGCCCGCCTGCCGATCATCGCCATGACCGCCAACCTGTTTGACGAGGACGTGGCGGCCTGCCTGGCAGCGGGCATGGACGCGCATATCCCCAAGCCGTTGGAGGCTGGGCAGATGATAAGAACGATCGCCGAGTGGCTGGAGAGGAAGAAACAATGAATTTAGAGAAGCTTTATCAAGAGATGGGCGGCGACATGGCGGACGCCGTGCGCCGGTTGGGCAGTATAGCTGCGGTGGAGCGTTTCCTGCGGATGTTCGCCGGAGACGACACCTTCGCCATGCTGCAGGCGGCCATGAGCGCCGGAGACGTCCAACGGGCGTTCCGGGCGGCGCACACGCTGAAGGGCCTGGCGGCCAACCTGGGGCTGGTGCAGCTGGGGCAGGCAGCCTCCGCCCTGACGGAGGCCCTGCGCGGCAGCGATATGCAGCGCGCGTCGGCGCTGTATCCGGAGACGGCCGCGGCATACCGTCAGGCGTGCGCGGCGATCGGAGATTTAGAGACGGACGCGTAGAAAACACGGATTTTTGCGAAAAAGACTTGACGAAACGGAACGAAAGTGATACACTACAAATACAATAATGTTCTGTTGGCAAATCGGCTGAAAGGCCGAGACGCAAAGCTACGGTGTCTAAACGGCATTTGATCGCATGATCGACCGGCTGCAAGTGGGATGCACTTCAAAGGTGCATACATTGCAGCCGGTTTTTTATTTGCCCTGCCCGGCAGGGCCTATATTGCAGTACGGGTCGCGGAGGTCTAACCCCTACCTCGGCGGCATCGAAACCCCCATCTGTCACACGGCAGATGGGGGTTTCGGCGTTGCGGAAGCGGCGCTCACGGCAAAAAACACCCCCGGCACTGCCGGGGGTGTTCGCTTATGCCTTGCGGCCGTAGAGCGCGGTCATGCGGTCGATCCTGACAGAGAGCGCATCGCTCAGCTCGCCGGGCAGCAGCCGCCAGGTCCAGTTGCCGCCCTGGGTGCCGGGGATGTTCATGCGGTTTCCCTCGCCCAGGCCCAGATAGTCCTGCATCTGCGCCACGAACAGCTCCGCCACGCTGGACATACCGCCGCGGATAATACCCCAGTGGAAGCCCTCCTGCTCAGTCAGCGCCAGGTATTCCACCGCGTGGGCCACATCCTCCGGCGCGGCCTCCTGCCGCCACAGTGCCAGGGGGCTGTTGTCGTGGGTGCCGGTATAGCAGATGCAGTGCGGCGTATAGGCGTGGGGCAGATACCCGCTGGAATCCCGGGAGTCAAAGGCGAATTCCAGCACCTTCATACCGGGCCAGCCGGACTCGCGGAGCAGCTGCGCCACCTCCGGGGTGGGGTAGCCCAGATCCTCGGCGATGAACTCCAGCTGCGGGAACCAGCCGTTGAGCCGTTCGATCAGGTCCATGCCGGGACCGGCGATCCAGCGGCCGTTTTTGGCGGTGGGCTGACCGTAGGGCACGGCCCAGTAGTTGGCAAAGCCGCGGAAGTGGTCGATGCGGATCACATCATACAGCTTGCCGGCGCCGTCGATCCGGCGGATCCACCAGCCGAAGCCGTCGTCACGCATGGCGTCCCAGTCGTAGAGGGGGTTGCCCCACAGCTGGCCGTCGGCGGTAAAGTAATCCGGCGGGACGCCGGCCACAGCCTTGGGCACCAGATCGTCGTCCAGCTGGAAGAACTGCGGCTCGGCCCAGACGTCGGCGGAGTCCATGGCCACGTAGATGGGCAGATCGCCGATGATGCGGATGCCCTGCTGGTGGACGTAGCCGCGCAGAGCGGTCCACTGCCTGAAAAACAGAAATTGCAGATAGGTGAAGAACTGCACATCCTCCCGCAGAAGTGTGCGGTACTTGTCCAGCACGGCCTCGTTCTTACGCAGGCGAAGGTCGTCGTCGGGCCACTCCGTCCATGCCTTCATGCCGAAGTGCCGCTTGCAGGCCATGTACAGGGCGTAGTCCGGCAGCCACCGCGCATTGTCCTGCGCAAAGGCCGCTACGGCCTCCGCGTCGCGCTCCCAGCCCCGTTTGTAGGCCTTGTGCAGCAGGGTAAAGCGGCTCTCGTAGATCTTTCCGTAGTCCACATGGCGCGGGTCGCTGCCCCAGTCGGGGGCGGCGCACTCGGCGTCCGTCAGCAGTCCGTCAGCCGCCAGCATATCCGGGTCGATGTAGTAGGGGTTGCCGGCGTAGGCGGAAAAGCTCTGGTAGGGGGAGTCGCCATAGCTGGTGGGGCCCAGGGGGAGCATTTGCCAGTAGGACTGGCCGGCGTCTTTCAGGAAATCGGCGAAATCATAGGCCGCCTTGCCCAGGGTACCGATGCCATAGGGGGAGGGCAGGGAGGATACCGCCATTAAAATACCGCTGCTTCGTTTCATAACTCAACTTCTCTCTTGGATAGGATTTGACTTTCAGCCGGACGGTCCCGGCCAAAATATACGGGGGCGGGCGATCAGCCCGCCCCCGGCGTGTTGTAAGTTTAGCCCTTGACGGCGCCTGCCGCCACGCCCTTGATGATGTGCTTCTGGCAGCAGAGATAGAAGATGATGACCGGGACGATGCTCAGCAGGATCAGCGCCATGGTGGCGCCCATATCCACCTGTCCGTAGCTGCCCTTCAGATACTGGATGACGATGGGGATGGTGCGGTATTTGTTCAGATCCAGCACCAGGTACGGCAGCAGAAAGTCGTTCCACACCCACATGATCTCCAGCACGCCCACGGAGATAAACGTGGGCTTCAGCATGGGCAGCACCACCAGGAAGAAGGTACGCACAGGCCCACAGCCGTCAATGGCGGCAGCCTCCTCGATCTCCAGCGGAATCGTCTTGACAAACCCGGAGAACATGAACACCGCCAGTCCCGCGCCGAAGCCCAGGTACACGATAGGTATTGTCCACGGTGTGTTCAATCCGATCTTGGCAAAAGCCATAGAGGTGAAGCTAAAGTAGGGAAGCTTGACCTGCTCGGCGGTGCGGGACAGGGTGAACATCACCATCTGGAACGGCACCACCATGGAGAACACGCACAGGTAGTACACGATCTTGCTGAACAGACTGCCCACACGGGCCACATACCACGCGGCCATAGAGGTGCAGATCAGGATCAGCGCCGAGGAGACCAAGGTGATGAACAGACTGTAGAACACCGCCTTGATAAACGGATAGTTGCCGAAGGTCATGCCCTTGATATAGTTCTGCCAGCCCACGAAGGTGTCCTCATTGGGCAGGGCGAACGTATCGGTATTGACAGCGGCATTGGTCTTGAAGGAGTTGATCAGAACGATGACGATGGGCAGCACATACACGATGCAGATCACCGTGAACGCTATGGTCAACACCATTTTGCTGCGGTCATGCTTTTTGGCCAGATTTGTCTGCATTACTGCTGCACCTCCTTTTTACGGGTAGCCCGGAGTTGGATCAGTCCGATAGCCGCCACCAGTATGAAGAACAGCACGGCTTTGGCCTGGGCCACGCCGCGGTTGTTGCCGCTGCCGGAGTAGAAGGAGTTGTAGATGTTCAGGGCCAGCATTTCCGTGGTCTTGACAACGCTGCCGTCCGCCTGCTGCAGGAAGGGGCGGCCGCCGGTCAGGGCCAGGTTCTGGTCAAACAGCTTGAAGCCGTTGGTCAGCGTCAGGAAAATGCAGATGGTGAAGGAGCTCATCATGTTGGGGATAGTGACCTTCCACAGGGTCTGCCAGTTGGTGGCGCCGTCGATGCGGGCCGCCTCCAGCATATCCTCCGGCACGGACTGCAATCCGGCGATGTAGATGATCATCATATAGCCCACCTGCTGCCAGCACAGCAGGATGATCAACCCCCAGAAACCGAAGTGGCTGTTCAGTACCACGGACTGGCCGTAAGCGACCAGAAAGCCGTCGAAGATCATGGACCAGATATAGCCCAGCACGATGCCGCCGATCAGGTTCGGCATGAAGAACACCGTCCGGAACAGATTGGAGCCCTTGATGCCCCGCGTCAGCGCATAGGCCACCGCGAAGGCCAGCGCGTTGATGAACAGCACCGACACAAAGGCAAACAGCGCCGTGAACAAGAAGGCATGGCGGAAGCTGCTGTCGGCAAAGGCCTTCAGATAGTTGTCAAAGCCTACCCATGTCCACTTGCTGGTCAGCTTGAATTTGCAGAAGGACAGGAACGCGCCCTTCAGGAACGGGTAGATGAACCCGATGCAGAAGGCGGCAAAGGTGGGCAGCAGAAACAGCCACACCATGCGCTGAATTGGCCGTCGGACCAGTCGGCTGTTCAGCGCAGCCGCGTCCCGTTTCGCTTGAAATCGTTTCATTAGACCACTCCTGTTCTCCGTAGTTTTGTCACAGCGAAAGCTCTCCTCCGAAGTGCGTTCGAAGGACAGCGCACGCCGTCACAGAGTAAGAAAGAGGGGGCGGGCGAAAAGCCCGCCCCCTGTGCGTATGTGGTTGAAACCGTAGCTTAGCCGTTGGCGAGATCGTTGTTGTACTGGGTAGCCCAGCCTTCCACGAAGGCGGTCTTCACATCGTCCCAGCTGCCGCCGTCGGCGGTATACTTGCCCAGAGCGTCGACCACAGCGGCACGCCAGTCATTGACAGCGGGGGTGTAGTTGAAGGCCCAGGTGACAGGATAGCAGCCATTGGCAACATACTCGTTGGCCAGAGCGCTGAACGGATTGGAGGGAGCCTTGGAGGCCTGGAACGGGCAGGCGCCGAACTGCTCAGCCATCATGGCAGTGCCTTCCTCGGAGGTAACGACCCAGTTCAGGAAGTCCAGAGTGGCCTTGATGTCCTCCTCGGAGGCGTTCTTGTTGACGGACCAGTAGTTCTCGGTACCGGTGCACAGGCCGGCCTTCTCCTCGCCCTCAATACCGCAGTAGATGGGGATCATGGTCAGGTCATCAGCGTTCATGCCGAACTTCTCGCCAGTCAGGTTGCTGTACTCCCAAGTGCCGTTCTGATAGAACACAGCCTTGCCCTCGCCGAACTCGGCCTCAGCCTGGTCGCCGGTGGCGGACAGCAGGGCGGCGCCGGTGGTGGCGGAGTCAGTGGTGTACAGGTCCCAGATAGCCTTGTAGTTGTCCAGATAAGTACCCTTGATGGTGGCGGGCTTGCTGGTCACGCCTTCATCGCGGAACTCATAGAACAGAGGCATATTGGCCAGATGGCCGGAGAAACGCCAAGAGGAGGTGCCGTCCAGACCGGCGGAGGTGAAGGCGTCGAAGCCCAGCTCGGCAGCTCGGCTGTGGATGTCGTCAGCGATCTTCTTCAGGGACTCGAAGTTGGTGATGTCGGTGACCTCATAGCCGGCTTCCTTCAGCAGCGCCTTGTTCACGATGATACCGTAGGTCTCCAGGCAGTAGCCGATGGAGATGACCTCACCGTCGGCGTTCTTCAGGGCATAATCCTTGGAGGTCAGCTGGTTGTACACGTCGCTGCTGCTCAGGTCGTAGCAGAACTCACCCCAGGTAGCCACGCCGCCCTCGTTGCACTGGAACAGGGTGGGCGCGTCTTCCTTGTCCATCTCGGACACCAGGGTGGACTCATACTCGCCGGAGGCGGCGGTGAGGATCTTGACGGGCACGCCGGTCTTCTCGGTGTAGGTGGCGGCCAGAGCCTTCCACGCGTTGTCGGACTCAGGCTTAAAGTTCAGATAGTACACGCTGCCGGTGGCAGTGTCGCCGCCCTCGGTCTTGGTGTCGTCCTTCTTCTCGCCGCAGGCCACCAGAGACAGGGCCATCACGAGAGCAAGAAGCATTGCAAGAAACTTCTTCATGGTAATTACTCCTTTTTTGTTTTTATTTTCACATCACAAGGATGTAAAAAACAGATCATTAGGGTACAAAAAACAAATTATTGGGATGCAGGAAACGGATACTTAGGATACACAAAATAGATCACAAAGATATACAAAAGTATCACCTGGGCGCGGCCACGCTGCGGCCCTGGCGCAGGGTGGTGGGCAGCAGCTCACAGGCGTGGGAGCCCTTGTGCCGCACCATGTCCAGCAAAATTTCGGCGCTGCGCCGGCCCATTTCCTCCATAGGCTGGCACAGGGTGGTCAGCGGCGGCTCAATATAGGCAGACAATTCTAGCCCATCTATCGCTATAACGGAACAATCCTCGGGGATACGCCTGCCGGCGTCCATCAAAGCCCGCATGGCACCAATGGCCATAGAGTCCGCGATGGCGAAAAGTGCTGTAAAATCAACGTTTTCGGCCATTTTTTCCTGCACGGCTCTGTAGGCGTCCTTCGCGCCGAATCCGCCGGTGGAGATCACCAGTTCCGGGTCCACAGGGATGCCGTGACTCTCCAGCGCCTGCACATAGCCCTCATAGCGCAGCTGGCTGATGGACTGATCGTTGGGACGGGAGATCAGCGCGGCGATGCGCCGGTGCCCGTGGCGGTACAACTCCTCCACCGCCTGCTGTGCGGTGTCACCGTCGGCGATGGACACAGAGGAATACTCGCCCTCGATCAGCGTGCCATAGCGGTTGGAGTAGGAACAGCACACAAAGGGAACGTTCAGCATCGCCAGATCAGCGGGGGTGTAATCAAACCGACCGCCCAGGAACACGATTCCCTGCAGGCGCTTTTCGCGCTCCATGACCGCACCGCATTTGACCTCGTCGTCGCAAGTACCGATCTGCTGCATGACCATTGTAAAACCGGCATCGGTGATGGTGCGTTCAATGGCGCGGATAATGTCGGTGTAGAACGGATTGGACACACCGCGGACTACCAGACCCACAGCGTCGGACTTGGTGCGTACCAGATCGCGGGCACTGTTGTTGGGAATGTAGTTGCTGTTCTTGATAGCGGAAAGCACCTTACGCCGGACATCCTCACTGACATCCGGCCGGTCATTCAGCACACGGGAGACGGTACTGACGCTGACGCTGCACTGTTTGGCTATATCCTTGATCGTCATACCTGGGTGTGCCTCCTACTATACCAGATCGAAAGGAACGAAAATCGTCAGAGGAAAGCGAAAACATTACCGGTAACGTTTCCGTTCAGCATAGTTATCCTATCAGTGTTTGCCGCAATTGTCAATTGCTTCGCTGCATTTTTGCCGAAACGCACAGAAAAGGCGGTGGTTTTCTTGTGAAAATCACAAGAAAACCACCGCCCGATTGAACGGGCGGCGGCGAAGTATCGAATGTACGGCGCAAAATGGCGGAATTACCGGCGAAGGAGGGCGCGGCGCGCCCTCCAGTCGGGCAGATAGGCTTCCACCTCGCGGTAGAAGGCGGGGGAGTGGTCGTGATGGCGAATGTGCGCCAGCTCATGGACCACCACGTATTCAATGGCGGTCTCGGGATAGGCCATCAGGTAGAGGGAGAAGCTGAGACGGTTTTTGCCGGAGCAGCTGCCGAAGCGGGTGCGGGCGGCGGTGATGGTGATACCGGCGGGCTGCACGCCCATGCGCTGGGCCCAGTGGGCCACCAGGGGCGGCAGTGTCTCTTTTGCCTGCTGTCGCCATGCGTCCGCTTGTGCCGCAGACGGCTCCGGGTGGGCGGATAGATAGGCCTGCCGTGCTGCCAGATGTTTTTCCAGCCAGCCGCGGTGACTGTCCACAAAGCGGGTGATATCCGCATCGGAGGCCCGCAGAGGTGCACGGACCAGGGCTGCTCCCTGTCGCGTGACCTCCAGCGCCAGGGTGCGCCGGCGGGAGCGTATCACAGTATAGTCGATCATTGACCGTCCTCCGGGATGAAACGCGGGCCGCGGTAACCGTCGCGGTCCACGATCTCGGACCACATGGCGGCGGGGCGCACCCACAGACCGCCATTATCATACAGGGCACGGTAGACCACCAGTTCCTCCAGTGTTTCAGAGTGGCGGGCGGTGCCGATGACCTCATATTCATTACCCTTAAAGTGGCGGTAGCGGCCTGGTTTTATAGTTGTCATACTATATACTCTCCTGACAGGTAACAGTTGTGTTGACGATACGAATAGTATATACTATTGGCAGTGATTTGTAAATCGGAGGTGCAAAGATGAAAAACACCACGCTGTGCTATATCGAAAACGAACGGGGCGAGTACCTGATGCTCCACCGGGTGAAGAAGCAGAACGACCTGAACCACGACAAGTGGATCGGCGTGGGCGGCAAGTGCGAGGAGGGCGAGAGCCCGGAGGAGTGCGTTTGCCGCGAGACGCTGGAGGAGACGGGGTTGATGCTGACCGACTATCGGTATCGGGGGGTCATCACCTTTGTGTCGGATATCTGGGAGGGGGAATATATGCACCTGTTTACCGCCACCGGCTGGACGGGAACGCTGCGGGAGTGCAGCGAGGGCGTGCTGGAATGGCTGCACAAGGATGCGCTGGCGGCGCTGCCCCAATGGGAGGGGGACAAGCTGTTCCTGGCGCTGATCCACGAGCCGGACACGCCGTTTTTCTCCATGAAGCTGCAATACGCGGGCGATACGCTGGTGTATGCCGCTCTGAACGGAAAGGAGCTGGCGGTATGATCCTGGTGAGCGCGTGCCTGCTGGGCTGTGCCTGTCGCTACGACGGGCAGAGCAAGCCCAACCCGCTGGCGCAGGAGCTGGCCCGGCGTGGACTGGCGGTGCCGGTGTGTCCGGAGCAGCTGGGAGGGCTGCCTACGCCCCGAAACCCCTCCGAGCGCCGGGGGGACCGGGTGGTGATGAACGATGGCCGTGACGTGACGGCGGAGTACCGCCGGGGTGCGGAGGAGACGCTGCGCCTGGCGCGCCTGTACGGCTGTACCGCCGCCGTGCTGAAGGAGAAAAGCCCCTCCTGCGGCTGCGGGCGCATCTATGACGGAACGTTCACCGGAACGCTGACGGACGGCGACGGCGTCACGGCGGCGCTGCTGAAGGGAAACGGCATCAAGGTCTATGGCGAGAGCGAATTGGAGAAGCTGCTGTGAGCCGTCTCTCCCATTTTATTTTCCGCCAAAGGCGCACAAGTTTTGGATTTACATTTGGTAGAAATACAGGTATAATATGACCAGCAGCGTTGATATGTGCGGCGACGGGAGCTCCCGTCATTCCGTGGGTACCCACGGAATGACGCCGCCTGTATGCTATGGGAGAATAAAAGGAGGAGTGTACAATGAAGAAGCGCGTAGTGGGTATATTTTTTGCGCTGGTGCTGTGTTTGACGATGGTGCCCATTTCTGCTTTTGCAGAGCAAAAGACAACCATTAGAACTGTTGATCAGCTTTTACAATTTGCAAAAGCGGTGGACAATGGCGAATATGATGACAAAACAGATGCGGTTGTATCTCTTGAAGCGGATTTGGATTTGAAGGATGTAAAAACATGGACGCCGATTGGCAGCAGATTTGCTGCTGATGGAACTCTGCTGCATTACTTCAGCGGCAAATTTTATGGAAACGGGCATACGATCTCCAATTTGGATTTTTCCGAAAACTATGGAAAGACAGAGTATCCGTCTTTCGGATTTTTCAGTGAGGTTTATGACGCTGAAATTTCCGGTTTGACAATTCAAGGCAAGCTGGATGTGTCCAATTCAGGGTATGTCTATTTTGGAACGGTAGCGGGCGTTGCAGCAGACAGCAAAATTTCTGGCTGCGTTTCAGATGTGTCGTTCACGGATACAGATAAATATATCAACGGTACTGTGGCACTGTGTGGCTACGCAATCGATAGCACAATTGAATACTGCCAAAACAAGGGTAATTTTTCAATAACGAAGGATGTCAGCTCTTTGCAGATGGGCGGTATCGTAGGTCTTGCTCAAAACAGTACCGTACAGTATTGTGCTAATACAGGCGATATGACCTCTTGGACACCCCACACCGGAGGAATTGTTGGGGAGTTGTATCAAGACTCAAAGATCATCAATTGTTATTCCACCGGGAAAATGGTTCCTTTTGGCAATGGTACTACAGATTTCGGCGGCATTGCAGGGACAGTTGGTGCAGATACAGAAATCAGACATTGTTATTTCGCTGGTGAAATAAATCTATCTCAATATACTGCCACTACACCTTATAAGCGTTTAGGTGGTATTGCAGGCGAGGTTTCTTCTGATACACCTGCTTTTGAAAACAATTATTTCGTGAAAACTGAAAATGTCCCGGCTTGCTTTAAGTACCAGAACGCTGGAACAAAAAAGACCCTTGAATACATGAAAACGGAAGATTTCTTTAATGAAATCACTGCTGCCGACGGCAAGTATCGATTTAACTCAAATGGTACGCCGCTTCTGCCGGAGCACAAGTATCCGACAGTAGAGGAAACGCCGCGTTACTACTACAACTCTACGACTACCGTGAAGGACGAGGGCAAGACCGGCTCCCCCAAGACCATAGATGCGGGCGTGGGAGTGTACGCCGTGAGTGTGGTGCTGTCTCTGACCGGGATGGTCTACGTGGGTAAGAAGAAACCTTGAAAACGCAAAAAAGAAATCCCGAAAGGGATTTCTTTTTTGTCGGGGGACGAAGCCCCACGCCAGCGTGAGCGCTGGCTCGCAATGGCAGGGGAGGGACGTCGTACCCCAAGGGCATTTGTTCCGCTGCGCTCCACGGCAGGACGCCGGCCCTGAAAGGACAGCGCCCCATGCGGGGCGCTGTCCTTCTATATGAGGGTGTTACCACTCCAGGTTCTTTTCCGTCTCCTTGCTGAACACATGAGCCACATTGCCGCCGAAGATCATGTTGACCTCGCTGCCCATGGGGAAGTGGGCGGCGTTGCCGTTGGTGGGCACGATGACCACCACGTCGTGGCCGTTGCTGGAGATGTGCAGGTGCACGGAGGAGCCCATCAGCTCACTGACGTCCACGGTGCCCTTGACGCCGTCGGCGCACAGCATGATATGGTCGGGCCGCACGCCCAGCACCACGTCCTGCTCGGGAACGTTCTTGGCGCTCAGCCGCTGCTGCTTATCCTCGGCCAGCTCCACGGTGATGCCGTCCAGGGTCACGGCGTACTTGCCGTTCTGCTTGATGAGCCGCGCGTCGAACAGGTTCATCTGGGGGGTGCCGATGAAGCCTGCCACGAACAGGTTGGCGGGATGGTCAAAGACCTCCTGGGGCGTGCCGATCTGCTGGTTGCCGAGCGAACCGTACGAAAGTCGGATCTTGAGGTTGTCGACCGTCTTGCGCAGCGGTTCGAAGAACGCCTCCTCGCTGATGCGGTATGCCGCCGAGAACGAGGGGAAGAAGCCGTAACGCTTGCCGCGCGGGAAACGCGACGTACCGTCGTAGCGTCCGTTGACTTCGGCCAGGTACTTGCCCTTGTAATCGTAAGCCGCGCGGTAGAACCAGCCCATGATGGCGTATTCGTTGCGGCCTCCGTTGAGCGTGAAGTTGGTCGTGCCCTTGGCGAGGTTGAAGTCCGAGAGGTCCTCGGACAGCAGTCCGTCGTTGGCCGCCGTGAGGTCGCGGTAATACTTGGCCTCGTAGTTGTAACCGGCGATCAGCGTCAGGTTGTGCTTCTCGCTGAAGGTCTTGTTATAGGTTCCGTAGACGTCGGCCACATAGTAGTTCTGGTCCCAGACGACCTCCTTGTACTTGTTGGGGAAGCTGCCTTCGGGTTCGGTCATCACCTCGCCCGGATACTGCGAATACTGGACATTGACGCTGCGGTAGTCGTTGTGGAGGTATCCCTGCGTATAGCTGAAGTCGGCCTTTACGTTGAAGTTTTTGTGCAGTTTGAACGTGGCTTCGAACGTCGTGGTGATCTCCTGCGTCTTCTTGTTGCCGAAGCTCTTGCCCTTCTGCATCATGGCGCTGTAACCGTCCATCAGGTAGTGGGTCGACGACTGGGTCATCGAGGTGTGCGACACGGCGGTCCCGTCGGGATTCACCGGCACGAACGACGCCAGGGCGTGCAGCGTGGGTTTGCGGAAGTTGTTATACTCGTCCTCGTAACCGTAATACTTGTAGTTCGACTGGAAGAACTTGGTGTTGCTGGCGATGGTCAGCCAGGGTTTGATCTCGGCCTGGAGCTTCACGCGGAAGTTGTAGGACTTGAACATGTCCGGCTCGATGCGGTTGACGCCCTTCTGCTGGTAATAGCGTCCGCTGACCATGTAGGAGAGCGCCTTGGTTCCGCCCTTGATGTTGATGTTGTGGTCCCACGTCGGGCGGCTGTCGTCGTAGAGGTAGTTGTACCAGTCGAAGTTGGCCAGATAGACGTACTGCTGACGGCCGTTGCGCCTGTCGGTGACGACCCACGGACGCGCCGGGTTCTCGGTCTTGTCGTTGCGCCGCTCCCAGAGAGCCTTGTAGTCGGCCTCGGTGTAGGAGGTGTAGGGGGTGTTCTGCGTGGCCATCATAAAGAAGTCGGCGATCTTGGCCGAGTAGTATCCGCGCGTCTCGTAGTCGGTCGAGGTCGTGGGGCTGGAGACGGAGAAATAGCCGTTGTACGACACTTCGGCCTTCTCGTTGTACTTGCCGCTCTTGGTGGTGATCAGGATGACGCCGAAGGCTCCGCGTGCGCCGTAGATGGCGGCGGACGAAGCGTCCTTCAGGACCGTGATCGACTCGATGTCGTTCGAGTTGATGCGGTCGGGATAGGTCTCGACGCCGTCGATCAGCACCAGGGGGCTGCCGCCGTTGGGCGAGGTCGTACCGCGGATGTTGTAGGTCGCTCCGGCTCCGGGCTGTCCCGACGAGAGCGTCACGTTGAGGTTGGGGATCACGCCCTGCAAGGCGCGGCCCACGTTCGACACGGGACGGTCTTTCAGCTCCTTCTGCGACACGGTGGCCACGGCTCCCGTGAGGTTGGCCTTCTTCTGCACGCCGTATCCCACCACGACCACCTCGTCGATGCTCTGCTGGGCGTAGGTCAGCACCACGTCGAAGAACGTGCGGCTTCCGACCGCCGATTTGTAGGTGTCGAAGCCGATGAACGACACTTCGAGCATGGCTTCGGCCGTAAGCGCCGGGAGGGTGAGCGTGAAGCTGCCGTTCATGTCGGTCGATATGCCCCGGGTCTGCCCGGCATCGGTCACGAGGACCGTGGCGCCGATCACGGGCGCGCCCTTCTCGTCCTTGACGACGCCCTTCACCGTCTGGCGCTGGGGCGCGGCGTCCTTGACGAGGATGATCCTCCGGTTCTCGAAACGGCACGAGCAGTCGGGCAGCATCTGCCGCACCACCTCGGACACGGGCTTGCGCACGGCCGCGACGGACACGATCC
>OLPR01001323.1_pt1 | contig 20564 bp, 16 predicted proteins | sample 1672761 | NCBI WGS metagenome assembly OLPR01 (sample SAMEA3136721, study PRJEB25190) | human gut metagenome | biome: human gut; feature: human-associated habitat; material: faeces | place: Austria | collected 2013 | reverse complement strand
GGGGGAGCCACGCCACCGAAATGTGGGATGGAGGGCAGCCTCTGTGGGACATGCCGCAAAATACGCTGGATCTGGTGCAAAACGCCCTGTGCTATCTGCTTTTCGGCGCGGTGATTTCCTTTGTCAGCCCGCTGCTTACGCTTTTTATGACCCTTGCGCCGCTGGTCAACTGGTTCTGCCTCCGGGCGTACAATCGCTATGAATACCGCACCCGGCCGCTGCGCGCGGACGTCGACAAAAAGCGGGACTACGTCACCGGCAGCGCCGGAGATTTTGCCGCCGCCAAGGATATCCGCCTGTACGGCATGGCCGACTGGCTGCGGCATCTCTATGGGGATTTGTTCGGGCAGACCATTGCCTGGCAAAAACGCCTGAGCCTTCGCCGGTTCTGCGTCCATCTGGCGGACCTGGGAATCATCCTGCTGCGGGACGGGGCCGCCTACGCCCTTTTGATTTCCATGGCCCTGCGGGGTGAAATTTCGCCTGGAGAATTCGTGCTGTATTTCGCCGCCATTTCCAATTTCGCCACCTACGTGGGAAACGTCGTCTCCGCCTGGAGTCAGATGCACACCGCCAGCCTGAAGATCTGCGATTACCGGGAATTTCTGGATCTGCCGGACGGCGACGGCTCCGGCGCGGCCCATGCGGAGGATTTTTTAAACCACGCCCCGGAAATTACCTTCGACCACGTCTCCTTCCGCTATGAGGACGCGGAGAAGAACACCCTGGACGACGTGAGCTTCACCCTCTGCGCCGGGGAACGTCTGGCGCTGGTGGGCATGAACGGCGCGGGCAAAACCACGCTGGTGAAACTTTTGTGCGGGCTGTACCGGCCCACCTCCGGCGAAATCCGCATCGACGGCGTGCCGGTGAACCAGTTCCTGCGGCAGGATTACTACCGGCTGTTCTCCCCTGTTTTTCAGGATATTCAAACGGCGTTTTTCTCTCTGGCGGAAACTGTGGCCGGCTGCTTTGGCCCGGAGGTGGACAGGGGCCGGGCGGAGGACTGCCTGCGTCGTGCGGGCATGGGGGAAAAACTGGACAGCCTGCCCCAGGGCATGGACACGAAGCTGGATCCCCAGGTGCATCCCCAGGGAATACGCCTCTCCGGCGGCGAGGCCCAGAAGGTGATGATGGCCCGGGCGCTTTTCAAGGACGCGCCGGTGCTGGTGCTGGACGAACCCACCTCCGCCCTGGACCCCATTGCCGAAAACGAGATTTATCTGCGCTATCGGGACATGACCCAGGGCAAAACCTCCCTGTTCATCTCCCACCGCTGGCCTCCACCCGGTTCTGCCATCGCATTCTCTTTTTGCAGGATGGAAAAATCGTCGAAGAAGGCACGCATTCTCAATTGATGGAAAAGGGCGGCGTTTACGCAAAGCTCTATGAAATCCAAAGCTGCTGGTATCGGGATGACTACAAAGGAGGCGAATCGGCATGACCCTGAAGCAACATGTGCAAATTTCCCGGCGCTCCATTGGGCTGCTGGCCCAGCTCAGCCGTCGCCATCTGGTCAGCCTTGCCCTGAACAGCGTTCTTTACGCGCTGCTTCCCTATGTGCCCATCTATTTCTCCGCCCGGCTCATCGACGCGCTGGCCCATGGGCAAAGCGGCGCCGTCCTGACGCTGTACGCCGCCCTGACGGTGGGCCTTGCCGCTGTTTTAAACCTGGCCGTGGGCTATTTGAACGCCCAGGAGGAAATCGGCTTCCGGGAAACTTACGCCGCACACGCCTGGCGTTATGGCGAAAAGGCCATGTCGCTTTCCTATGCCTCCATCGAGGACCGGAGCGTGGCGCTTTTGCGGGAACGCATCAAAATGGAAAACCAGACCGGTTACGGCCTGTTTTACCTGCAGCGGTGCCTCCGGAATATCCTCACCTATGGGGTGCAGATCATCGCCTCTCTTTCGCTGACGGCCTCCTTTTTCGCCGCGAAAAGCGTTGCGCTTCCGGGAAAAATGGCGTTTCTTGCCGGCGTCGCGGTCACCATCGCGGCGATTGTGGCGACAAATCGAAAGTCCGAACAGTTGAAAAACCGCCTCTTCGCCTCCTATGTGGACGGCAACGTGCTGCTGGAAAAATACAACCGCTATCTGGAGCATTACACCAGCGGAAAGGACATCCGCCTGTACGCCATGGAAGCGCCGCTGTCCGGCCTGGCCGCCGATCTTTATCATACCTACTGGATGCGTGAAAGGCACACAAACCTGCGCTGCGCGGGACTGGAATTGATTTCCACCCTGATGAACTACGCGCTGCGGCTGGGGATTTATCTGTTGCTCGTCTCCTCCGCCCTGTCCGGCGGCATTTCCGTGGGCTCCATCGCCCAATATGTCTCCTCGGTGATGCTGCTGCTCACCGCAGTTTCCGGCCTGGTCAGCGCCGTGCAGCTTTCGCTGGTGAATCACGTCTATACCCAGCGGTATTTTTCCTACTTTGATCTTCCCAACCCCATGTACCAGGGCAGCCTTTCCGTGGAAAAGCGGGAGGACAATCAATACGAAATCGAATTCCGGAACGTTTCCTTCCGGTATCCGGGGGCGGAATCCGACGCCCTTCGCAACGTGAGCATGAAGTTCAACATCGGCGAACGCCTGGCGGTGGTGGGCAAAAACGGCAGTGGCAAAACCACCTTCATCAAACTCCTGTGCCGGCTGTACGACCCCACGGAGGGCGAAATTCTGCTGAACGGCGTAGACATTCGCAAATATGATTACCATCAATATCTGGCGCTGTTCTCCGTAGTCTTTCAGGATTTCCGGTTGTTTTCCTTCTCCCTCGGGCAAAACGTCGCCGCCAGCGCCGCCTTTGACCCCCGGAAAGTCGCCGCCTGCCTGGAGGAAGCGGGCTTTGCGCCCCGGGCGAACACCCTGCCCCATGGACTGAACACCGCCCTTTATCAGGATTTCGATTCTCAGGGCGTAGAAATTTCCGGCGGCGAGGCCCAGAAAATCGCCCTGGCCCGGGCCCTTTACAAGGGCGCGCCCTTCATGGTGCTGGACGAACCCACCTCGGCCCTGGATCCAGTTTCCGAATATCAGGTCTATCGCAGCTTCAGCGAAATTTCCGGGGGCAAAACGGCGCTTTACATCAGCCACCGGCTGGCTTCCTGCCGCTTCTGCGATGAAATTCTGGTGTTCGACCAGGGGCGCATCGTGCAGCGGGGCAATCATTCCGCGCTGCTGGCCGAAAAGGGCGGCAAATATGCAACTCTCTGGAACGCCCAGGCCCAGTATTACACGCCGGGAAAAACCGAATGAAATCGTTTTTCCCCATCGTAAAGGGCGTATGCCAACCGCATACGCCCTTGAAATTTTTATTCTTTTTTTATCGTGCGGTGCTGCCGCCCATTTCCAGGGCCAGCATGGCCGCGCCGATCATGCCCGCGTCGTTGCCATGCTTCGCCAGATGAATGCCGCAGGTGAGGTATTCCGGATGATGGGCGAAGGTTCGATCCAGCTCCGCGCGAATGGGCAGCAGCAGCCGGTCGCCCATGCCCGCCAGTCCGCCGCCGATGACGAACACCTGAGGGGCAAAGGTCATGATGATGGAGGTCATGCCGATGCTCAGTTCGTGAATGTACTCCGCGAACCGTTTCCGCATGGTTTCGTCTCCCGCGTCCAGGGCGCTCATGATCTGGGGCACGGTTTCTGCCCCGGTGATCCGCAAAAGCGCCTTGGCGGAGGCATAGGCCTCAAAGCATCCTTTGTGGCCGCAGGCGCACTGCAATCCGTCCGCGTGGGTAATAATATGGCCGAATTCGCAGGCGGTGTTGGTGTGTCCCCGCCAGGGATGGCCGTTGATAATGGCCGCGCCGCCTACGCCGGTGCCCAGAGTGATCTGTACCGCCGTTTCCACGCCCCGACACGCGCCGTCGTAAAATTCCGCCATCAGCGCGGCGTTTGCGTCGTTGTCCACCCACACGCGCATGTTCACCCGTTCCGCCAGCATGTCTCGCAGGGGCACCCGGTTCCAGCGCAGGTTGTCCGCCGTGACCAGTCCTTCCCGGGAATTGACGTTGCCCGCCGTGCCCACGCCGCACAATTCCACCTGAGAACGGTTCACAAATTCCGCAATGCCGTCGGCCATCTTTTCGGGGTCGGCGTCGCCGGTCATGATCTTTTCCGTGGCCACCAGACCCAGGCTGGTATCGAACACGCCCAATTTAATGCTGGTGCCGCCGATGTCGATTCCCGCGATCCGCATATTCGTTTCCTCCCGCATTGATAACGCTTTTGTTAGTACCATTTTAACCGGAATGTGTTATTCTGTCGTTGCACAATCCGCGCATATAGTTGCCTTTTTTGCGCATTCTTGGAGGAGCGCCATGCGTTACGCGCCAACGCCCGTCGCACGGGAAATCGTCGTGCAGCAGCTGTATACCATTCACTATCTCGAATATTACGCCGGATACCGTTTTCAGGGAGAAAGCCATCCCTTTTGGGAATTCATCTACGCCGATCGGGGGGAAATGACCGTCACCGCCGGAGAGGAACGTTATCCGCTTCGGCAGGGGCAGATTTTTTTCCATCCCCCGGGGCAGTTTCACGCCGTGGAGGCCGACGCAAACCGGGCGGCCAATGCCATCGTGATTTCCTTCTCCTGTTCCTCCCCCGTCCTGGCGTCTCTGGCCGGCGGGCCCCGGAGCATCGGCGTAACCCAGCGCCAATTGCTCTCTTCCATCATCACCGAGGCCCGGGAGGCCTATGCCAACGATCTGGGGGATCCGGGCTTTCTGAAGCTGATTCCCTCCGGCGGCGGAGAATTCGGCGCGGAGGAATACATCGTGCTGTTGCTGGAGACCTTTCTGATTCAGATGCTGCGGCTGACCCAGCTGAAGGCCCCGCGCCCCTGGGAGCAGCGGGATCGAGACCTGGGAGTGGAATACTTCACGCCGGCGGCGCAATATATCGAACGTCATATGGACGCGTACCTGAGTCTGGAAATTCTCTCCGCCTGCGCCGGAGTCAGCCCCGCCCATCTGGAACGACTCTGCCGCCGGGCCACGGGAAAAAGCGTGGCCGCCTACTGCCGGGAACGCCGGGTGGAACGGGCCCGGGAGCTGATTCGCGAAGGGCGCATGAGCATGACCGCCATCGCCGCCGCCACGGGGTTTTCCTCGGTGCACTATTTTTCCCGCACCTTTCGGGCGCTGGTGGGCATGTCCCCACGGGAATATCTGCGCTCGGTGCAGTCCATGACCGTGCTGCCGCCCCAGGAGCGACCGGATTCTTGACAGGCCTGTTATACTGAAAAAGAGGTGATCTTCCTTGGAAAAGCAATTTGAACGCACGGTTCGGCTGATTGGCGAAACGCGTCAGCGCCGCCTGCTGGATTCCGCCGTGGCCATCTTTGGGGTGGGCGGCGTGGGCTCCTTTGTGGCGGAGGCGCTGTGCCGCGCCGGCGTAGGAAAACTGACGTTCATCGATGCGGACGTGGTGGACGTGACCAATATCAACCGGCAGCTGGTTGCCACCCATTCCACCGTGGGCCAGCCCAAGTGCCAGGTCATGGCCCGCCGCGCCCTGGACATCAACCCCCACGTGGACGTGACTGCGCTTCAAATGTTTTACGACGCGCAGACCGCCGACGAAATCGATCTGTCCAAATTTGATTATGTGGTGGACGCCATCGATAGCGTGACCTCCAAAATTCTGCTCATCACCCGCTGCGCCGCCGCGGGCGTGCCGGTAATCAGCGCCATGGGCGCCGGCAATAAACTGGATCCCACCCGGTTTCAGGTATCGGACATCTCCAAAACCAGCGTCTGCCCCCTGGCCCGGGTTATGCGCCGGGAATTGAAAAAACGCGGCGTGGAACACCTGAAGGTGGTTTATTCCCAGGAATCCCCCGCCGTTCCCGCCGGCGATCCCCGGCTTCCTTCCAGCATCTCCTTTGTGCCCTCCGCCGCGGGGCTCGTTCTGGCCGGAGCCGTGGCGCGGGATCTCATGGGCGAATAATTTTTTACGCAAAAAACAGGCGCGAGGTTTTACCCCCGCGCCCTTTTCGTTTACTTGCAGCAATGATAGCTGCCGCACATGCTTTCGCCTGCCGCGTTGCCCGTGTGGCAATCCTGACAGGGCTCCACCTGAATGGAACTCAGGGAGCAGTAATCGCAGTTTTCGCAATGGTATTCGCAGCTCTGAACCCGGCAGCGAATGTTATTGTTGGGCTTTTTCTGAGACATGATCTCCACCTCCAGTTTTCTCTGCCTTTCGGCTCTCCTATCTTGCCCGCAAAAGCCCCCGCCTATGCAGTTTTCCGCGATTATTCTTCGTAACGGACGTAGGCGATCCGCGCGCTGTCGGGGGCCCAGGAATTCACATTCAGCGTTCCCTGGCCGCCGAAGAGCGAACGCAGCTTCCGTTCGCCGGTGCCGTCGATGTTCATCACGTGCAATTCCACGTCCTTGCCCGGCGGGTGCGCCCCCGGGTCCACCTCCGGCCCGTAGGAAAGATACGCCACTCGCTGCCCGTCCGGGGAAATGTGCGGGAACCATTCGTTGCGCTGAGTAAAGGTCATCCGCGTCTGCTGTTCTCCATCGGCGGTCATGCGGAAAATCTGCATCTTACCCGCCCGCACGGAATTAAACCAGATGTACTTGCCGTCCGGAGTATATTCCGGGCCGTCGTCCAGCCCCGGAGCCGTGGTCAGCCGCCGCTCCTCGCCGCCGGAAACGGCAATGTCATACACGTCGAATTCCCCGTCTCTGCTGGCGCAATAGGCCAGCCGCCTGCCGTCCGGAGAAATGCCGTGGAGATAGGAAGGCGCCTTTTCCGTCACCAATCGCGGCTCGCCGCCGGACAGGGGCAGCACATACACCTGAGAATGGCCCTGCACTCCGGCGCAGCTGATGCCCAGCGTGCGCCCATCCCGGGAAACCACGTGGTCGTTGTTGCACCGGACGCAGCTGCCCGTGTCCACCGGCGCAACCCTGCCGGTGGCAATCTCAATGGTGAAAAGCCGTCCCTCCGCGTTGTAAAGCAGCCGATCGTCCGCCAGCCAGTTGGGCGCCTCGATTCGTTCCGGGAAATCCGCCACCGGCGTGACCTCCAGGGTGTCTGTGTGAAGAATCTCCAGATGCGATATTACCCCATACGTGTTCCTCCTTCGTCGTCCTTTTCCCATGATAAATCAATCCTCGCCCGCCGGGCCTGAGGCATTTGCAGCGCCCGCTCCAGGCGATATCGTTTCCCATCCTTGATAAAATTCGCGCCGGTTTGTTTGAAGTGGAAATCCGTGCGGGTGCGCAGGCATTGTTCCCGCAAGTTCAGCACCCAGTCGTAGTCCAGCTCCCGGGCTTCCGGGCCGGATTCACCCCCGGCGATGACCCGCCGAATTTTCCCCGTGGCCAGATATTTTTCCGCGTCCATGTTCCCCAGCATGGGCTCGCAAACGAGGAATCGATGCTTCAGGGGCAGCGCCAGAAATTCGTCCAACCGCTGATCCAGCCGTTTCTGATTTTCGGCCGTTGCGCCGATGGAAACGTTCTCCCAACCTTCTCCCCAGTCCGGCGGCAGGCACGCGCCAATGCGCAGCACCCGCTTGGTGATGATGAAAAAATGCACGTTCTTCCGTGCGCGTATCATCTCCCAGGCCTCCGCCCGCCAGGAATCGGCCTGTTCCAGAAAGAAATCCGAAGTCATGCAGGCAAAGATGCTGCTGCCGTCCGGAATCTTCCACCCGTTTTTGCCTTTTTTCATGGGCAGCGCGAAATCCGCCGTCTTTTCAATCTGCGCAGGATCCCGTCCCACGGACAGATCTCTCCGGTACATATAGCAATGGGCGCAGCCTTCGCTGATTTTCCTGCATCCGTGCCATGGATTCCAGGTATCCTTCAAACAGTCCGCCTCCCATATAGTATCCGGGCCGCGCCTGAACATTCCATTTCAAGCGCGGCCCTGAAAGCCTTTTTATTTTCCGGATTCAATTTCCTTGCGCAGGGTCTCCAGCGCGGTTTCCAGCTGGTTGTCGTTTTCAACATTCACCCCGCGGATGGACGCGTCGTAATCCTCGTCCAATTCCACCGTCACGTCCGGCTCCACGCCCACTTTGTGGATACTGCGGCCGCTGGGGGTGAAATAACGGGATTCGGTGTACTGCATGCCCGCGCCGTCGGGATAGGTCACCAGCAATTGCACGATGCCCTTGCCGAAGGAAGTGGTGCCCACCAGGGTGCCCCGCTCATAATCCTGCACGGAGGCCGCCAGAATTTCGGAAGCGGAGGCGGAATTGCCGTTAATCAGCACTGCCAGCGGAATGTCCCAATATTCGTCGGAAGAATAATAGGAAGACACGTCGCCCGCCCGGTCCTCGGTGTACACAATGCGGCCCTTGGGCAGAATCTGGTCGGCAATGGTCACCACGGAGGACAGCAGCCCGCCGGGGTTATCCCGCAAGTCGATTATCACGCCGGAAACCTTCTGCTCCTTGAAATAGTCCAGCGCCTTGATGAAATCCTGGGCCGTGGTGGATTCGAATTCGTAAATCCGCACATATCCGATATCGTCGATGAGCTGATATTCCACGTAATTGATCTGCACGTCGCCGCGGGTAACCTGCAGCTCCAAAGGCTCGCCGTTCCGCAGGAAGGACAGGGTGACTTCCGTGTCCGCCACGCCGCGGATCATGTCCACCGCTTCGTCCAGATCCTTGTAATTCTGAATGTTCAGCGTCACGCCGTCGATGGCGATAAGCTTGTCGCCGGAAAGCACGCCCGCATTTTCCGCGGGAGAATTGGCGAACACCCGCACCACGTTAATGGCGCCTTCGCCGTCCATCTGCACGCTCATGCCCACGCCCTTGTAATTGCCGTAGGTGGATTCCTCCCGGGCGGCCATGTCGTCCACGGTGTAATAGAAGGTGTAGGGGTCGTCCAGCGAGGCCAGCATGCCGTCGATGGCGCCCTGCACCAGGGTGTCCTGGTCCACTTCTTCATAATATTGGTCGGTAATGGTCTTGCGCACGTCCTCCAACCGGGAATAGCGATCCAATATCGCCTGTTCCTCGTCGGTAATGGCGCGGCCGGAGGCGTTGCCCACGCCGCCGGTGGCCATCATCGTAATGGTGGAGGAAGCCACCGCCACCAGAACCAGCGCCCAAATCACCGCGGCCACCGCCGTCAAGCGTCTTTTCATTTTCCGTCGTCCTCCCTTTTGTGTCTGGTCAGATTCGTATCTTCGGGGCGTTGCCGCTGCGGTTGAGCAGCATCATCAGTTTAAAGGTCACCGCGTCGTCGAACTGGCGCAGGTCAAATCCCGTGAGCCGCTGCACCTTTTCCAGCCGGTAAACCAGCGTGTTTCTGTGAATATACAGCTTCCGGGCGGCTTCGGAAAGGTTCAGGTTGTTTTTGAAAAACACCTCTATGGTGTGCACCATTTCCTCGTTGAACAGCCGCGCCGTCTGCACGTTGAAGATTCGCGCGCCGTAAGCGGCTCCGGCTTCGTTGGGAATGGTGGCCAGAAAGCGTTCCAGCAGAAGCCTGCGATACAGAAACACCCGCTCGTCCGCCCGAAAATGACTGCCCACGTTGATGGCCTCCCGTGCCTCGGCCATGGCCGCCGGCAGCTGGGTCAGGTTCTCCCGGGGATCGGACACGCCGATGAGCACATCCATATCCGCCTCGGCAAACGCGTTTTCCAAATCCGCGGGCAATTTCTGCAAATCCTCAAAGCTGCTTTCCCGGGGCAGCTGGCGCACCACCGCCACGCTGTGCCGGCTCATGTCCGTAAACATGTCCCTTTCCGCGTCTAACACCTCGGAAAGCTGCTGGGAAATCTGGTCGCAGGTCAGCGTGCGGGAATACAGGCACACCACACATCGTTCCCCGTCCATTTCAAAGCCATGCGCCGCCGCCAGAGATTCCATTTCCGCGGCGTCGTTTTCGCCCCGCAGAATCAGCCGCAGCGCCTGGGAACGATCAGTCGCGCCGATGTCCACCTTCAAAATCATGCCAATCAATTCCGAGGCCAGCACCGCGCAATTGCGCACGTCGCCGCTGTCTCCGGTAAGGCAGAGATACAGCCTTCCCTCTTCCCCGGGCAGATGCTCCGGGCGAATGCCGATCAGCGTCACGCCGCCGTAAATCAGGGGCCGGGAAGGATCGTTGCGCACCGCCTCCGGCAGCGTCAGGTGGCGCTGGTCGCCTTCAGGGTAAAGCACGTTTCCTCCGTCGTCCATTAGAAGGGCGGGGTTGTCAATTTGTTCCAAGATATGTGCAATTCGCTGCACTGCGTGGTGATCCAGATACATCTGATCCTCCGTTTTCCGCGTCTGTCCGCTTCCGCGCGTCCCCATTCCCCATCGCCGCGCGTTCCAGCCGGGAGTTTGCCCCATTCGGGGCCTGTTGTCTTTCTTTCCTTCTGATATATGATACTATTTTTTGTGCAACCTGTCAACTCTGTAATCGTTATTTGTAAACATTCATCAGTACGCCCCAAATTCCATGGGCCTCGGCGCTTGATTGTTAATGCGCTAAGTGTTATACTGTTGACAATACGTATACGAACGGAAGTGTTCCATTTCATGAATCTTGTCAGGCGCTGCTTTGGCATCAAGGATTATCCGGAAAACAGTCAGCCCACGCTTATGGAGCTGTACAAAGAGAATCTCTCCATTGCCTGGCCCGCCACGGTGGAAGGCGCGCTCATGGCCATCATCGGCTCGGTGGACACCATGATGGTGGGCACCCTGGGTTCGGAGGCCATCGCCGCCGTGGGCATCACCGGCCAGCCCCGCATGATTTTGCTGATTCTGGCCCAGGCCCTGTGCGTGGGCCCCACGGCGCTGGTGGCCCGGCGCAAGGGCGCGGACGACCGGGCGGGGGCCAATTCCACCCTGATGCAGTCCATGTTCGTGGTGACGCTGCTGGGCTTCCTCATGGCCGCGGTGGGCTACATTTTCGCCGAACCTTTCATGCGCTTTGCCGGCGCCAATGAAGAAACCCTAGGCCTGGCTACGGATTATTTCAAAATCATCGCCCTGGGCTTCCCCTGCAGTTACTGGAACCTCTGTCTCTGCGCCGCCATGCGGGCCATCGGCCAGACCCGCATCACCATGGTGACCAACATCACCGCCAATCTGGTAAACGTCTGCTTCAATTACTGCCTCATCGGCGGCCATCTGGGCTTCCCGGCCATGGGGGTCAGGGGCGCGGCCCTGGCCACCACCATCGGCACCTGCGTGGCCTGCGTCATCGCCTTCTGGTTTTCCATGCGCCCGGACGGTTATCTGCAGTTCCGGTTCCGCATTCCGAAATTCGACCGGGTTACCCTGGGCGGCCTGTTCAAGGTGGGTTCCTCCTCCATGGCGGAATCCGTCTTCCTGCGCCTGGGCTTTCTGATTAATGCCCGGCTCATCGCCGGCATCGGTACCAGCGCCATGGCCACCTATCAGATCGTGCAGCAGACCACCGGTCTTTCCTTCACCCTGGGCGACGGCATCGCCGCCGCAGGGGCTACCATGGTAGGTCAGTCCCTGGGCGCCAAGCGAAAGGACCTGGCCATGGCCAACGTGCGCATCAGCCGCAAGCTTTCCGTGGTCACCTCTCTGGTGCTGATGGCGCTGATTCTGGTGTTCCGCCGTTCCCTGGCGGCGTTGTTCACCACCGACGAGGCCATTATCTACGGCGCGACCCTGGCCTTCCTGGTGGTGGTGGTGGGCATTCTGCCGCAGAACGGCCGCGTGGTGTATTCCGGTTGTCTGCGGGGCGCGGGCGACGTAAAGTACGTAGCCGTCTGCTCCCTCATCAGCGTGGCCATTCTCCGCCCCATTTTTACCTATGTTCTGTGCTATCCTGTAAACGAGGCGTTTCCGCACCTGCAAATGGCCATGACCGGCCCCTGGATCGCCTTTGTGCTGGATGCTTTTGTGCGGGAAATTCTCCTGTACCATCGCATCCGCCAGGGCAAGTGGCTGAATATTCGCCTGTAATCATTGCTCAAAGGAGGAATTTTCATGTTGGAATTCAAATTTGATACACAGATGCTCATCGAAGGCTGCAAGCTTTCGGAAGAAGCCATGGTTCAGTACATCACCGAGCATTTCAAGGGAGACTGCCTGCTGGCCGTGGGCGATTCGGAATTTTTCAAGATTCATTTCCACACCAACGAGCCCTGGCAGCTGTTGGAATTCGCCGCCTCTCAGGGCGAAATTTACGACGTGGTCATCGAAAACATGGAGCGTCAGGAACAGGGCCTGCAGGGCTGAACAGACGCGCCCCGGCAAAGAATTTTCTCTGCCGGGGCGTTTTTATGCGCTTGTCAGAATTCGATTTCCATGCCGTCGTAGGCCACGATAAAGCCCGGCAGCTGCTTCTGCAGTTCCGCCATGGGGGCCGCGCCATTGTGGGAAAAATGATTGGCCACAAAAATGGTATGCGCATCCGCCGCGCCGCAGGCAAGCAGCTTTTCCCGCATGCGCAGGTTGTCCGCCGCGCCCATGTGGCCGATGTATTCCGCCTGAATCACGCCGTTGGTGCAGTCCAGCGAGATCAGGTCGATTTTCTTTCCCGCCAGATAGTCCATGTCCGCCGGGGTAAGTTCATCGGTGTCATGGGCATACAGCAGCTTTTTTCCATCCTTTTCAATGAGATAAATAAACGCCTCTTCCCCCCGCAGATACGCCCGGTTTTCGAAAACCACGGGCCAGCGAGCGTCCGGTTCCCAGCTGAGGCAATGCACCGCCTCCAAAGGCGTCACCTGATAGCCCTCGATTTCCACGGTTTCAAAGGCCTGCAGCTGCTTTTTGTTCTGCCAGGGGCCTACGCTGTATTTTTCCAATACCTGCATCACCTTGCCGTTGCCGTAAACGGTCATGGGGCGGTCGCCGTCCAATTTGTTGGCAAAGCCGGGCCGACGATAGGTCACGTCGCAGGGCTCCAGATGGTCTTCGTGGCTGTGAGTAATCAGCACCGCGTGAATGTCCGTGTAATCCAGGTTTTCAGAAATCATCTGCCAATAGGAATCCGGGCCGAAATCCAGCTTCAGCGTGCCGTCCAGCAGCGCGCCCGCCCTGCGTCGAATCTCCTTGCCGCCGGCCTTGCGGGCATAGGCGCACATTTCACACCGGCAAAACAGCGCGGGAATGCCCTCCGCAGCCGCGGTTCCCAGGTATTTCAGTTTCATGGAGTCTCTCCTTCCAATACGCTTTTGCCCATCATTATAAACAGCCTCCGGCGGTTTGTCAATCGCCGAAGGCTGTTTTCCCCGAAGGGATCGGGGTGCTTTATTCCTCGTCCTTCCAGACTTCTTTGACCATAATAAATGCCGCCCAGGCCTTGGACCAGCGCTTCCGCAATTTCTTCACGGGTAATACCGTTTTCACGGGCGCTTTCCAGGTGATAACGGAAGAAATAATCCACCAACCCCTGGGCCATCAGCGCCGTCACCGTCACAACAGACCGGTCCCGCAGGGAAAGCTTGTCCTCCCGGCTCCAGACCTGACCGAAAAGAACGTCGTCGTTCAGTTCCGCAAATTTCGGTGCAAATTCTCCCAGGGCGTCTCTGCCCGCCGTCTGCTTGATCGCCATATTATTTCTCCTCCTGTTTTTATTTCTGATACGGTGCTATGCCCATTTCCCGGAACCATTCCGCCAGCTCCTCCGCCCCGGTATCGGCGGAAAAACGCGCTCCCTCCAGCCAGATAACGTCCTCCCCCGTCAGCGCCGCCAGCTTTTCTCCCGTGGAGCCAAAGCCGCTGCCGCCGGAGGTGCAGAAGGGCAGCACCGTCTTCCCGGAAAAATCGTGGGCCTCCACAAAGGTTTCTACGATTCGGGGGGCCTGTCCCCACCAGATGGGAAACGCCAGAATCACGACGTCATATTGCTCCATGTTCGGCACCGTTTCCGCCAGCGTCGGGCGGCAGGTTTCATCTGACATCTCCTGATTGGCCCGGCATTCGTCGTTGTTGTAATCCAGATCCTCGGGGGTATACGGCGTTTCCGGCTGAATGCGGAACAGATCCGCGTTCAGATATTCCGCGGCCGCCTGGGCCAGGGGCCAGGTGTTCCCCGTGGCGGAAAAGCACGCCACCAGTATTTTGGAATCCGTGGGCGCAAAGGCCGCTTCTTCTTCCGCCATGGCCAGACTCGCCGGCAAAATCAGCGCCGCCAGCACCATAAGCGTCAACGCTCGTTTCATCCTGTACCCTCCGTTTTCGTTATGCTTTTTTGTCCTCCACGGTCCATACCTGCTTTTCCCCGGCGGCGGCCCGGGTGTTCTGGGCCATTACCCCCACCAGGGCGTGGGGCACGTACGGCGCCTCCAGATAGGCCGTTTCCTCCGGCGTAAGCTGCATCTCGGCCGCCTGCACCGCGCCCTGCAAATGGCTTTCCTTGGTCATGCCCGTCACTGGGAACGCGCCCTTTTCCAGCAGCCATGCCAGGGAAACTGCCGCCATGGATACCCCGCGCTTTTCGGCAATTTCCGCCACCCGGGCAATGATCTGCCCGTCGGTTTCCTGTGGCGCGTCGTATTTCAGGTGGGCGTAAGCATCCTGCTCCAGCCGCCGGGTGGTCTGCCCCGGTTTTCGGGAAAGGCGGCCCCCCGCCAGGGGACTGTAGGGAGTCACGGCGATGTGCTCCTCCTGACAGTAGGGAATCATCTCCCGCTCTTCCTCCCGGAAAATCAGGTTGTAGTGCCCCTGAATCGAAATAAATTTTTCAAATCCTTCCCTCTCCGCCAGGGCGTTGGCCTTGCACAGCTGCCATGCAAAGCAGTTGGAAATGCCGATATACCGGGCCTTGCCCGCCTTCACCGCCTGGGTCATGCCCTCCAGAATCTCCTCAATGGGCGTAAGGTAGTCCCACATGTGGCAGATGTACAGATCCACATAATCCATACCCAGATTTTTCAGGCTGGTGTCCAGCCGGTTCAGCACGTGCTGCTGCCCAGTAACGCCCTTCTGAATTTCCTCCTGGGTGCGGGGCGGAAATTTCGTGGCCACCACCACGTCCTCCCGCCGGCTGAAATCTCGCAGGGCCCGGCCCACAAACTGTTCGCTGGTGCCTCCCTGATAACCGATGGCCGTGTCGTAAAAGTTGATTCCGCTTTCCAAGCCCCGGCGGATAATCTTCCGGGAATCCTCTTCCTGCAGCGTCCAGGCGTGCTGACCGCGGCCGGGATCGCCAAATCCCATGCAGCCCATGCAAATCCGAGAAACCCGCAAATCCGTATTGCCCAAATTGCCGTATCGCATCTTTCCGCCTCCTGCCTTTTTTCTGAAAAACCGTCTCTGCCTCTATTATACGTTTTTCCCCTAAAATGTCTAATGCTTATCCATCATCGTTCATTATAACAAAAAGTTATTTTTCAGCCGGGCAAAATCGATCAACGCACTCACCGCCGGAGGATACGCCTGCTGTTTTTTCCATGCCAACGCCGCCCCCAATTCCAGAGACGGCGGGGCTAGCGGCACAAACTTCAGCCCCTCGTAATTACACTCCAGCCGCAGACACAGCGCCGTACCCAACCCTTTCTGCACCAGTATCGCGGCGTTGTACAAAAGATTGTACGTGGCCGTCACCCGCAGCCGGTGATAGGAATCGCCAAACCAACGGGCCAGTTCCCGCTGCACCAGCGTCTGTTCCGGCAATATCAGGGACACATCCACCAAATCCTCCGGGGCTATCGCCTGTTTTTTTGCCAACGCGCCATCCTCAGACGTTAAAATTCCGAATTCCTCTTCCGATGGAAATTTCAGAAAATCATACCGCTCCAATTCCGCCGGCAGAGAGAAAATGCCCAAATCCAGGGTACCGTTGTCAATACGCTCCCGAATCAGATCCGCGCCCGCGCTGAACAGCGTGTATCGCACGCCGGGATGTTCCCCGGCAAAGCGCCCCAGCAGTTCGGCAAATTGGGAAAAGCCCATCAGTTCCCCGCTGCCGATGGCGATTTCTCCGGTCAGTTGATGGGGCTCCCGTCGAAAATCCCGGGCGGTTTTCTCCGCCAGATCCAACATTTCCTGGGCCCTCCGCCGGAGCAGCCGCCCCTCCTCCGTCAGTGTCACCCGCTTGCCCTTGCGTTCAAAGGCCCGGATGCCCAGTTTCTCCTCCAATTGAGCAATCTGCCGGGATACGGCGGGCCGGGAAACGTGCAGCTGTTCCGCGGCACGGGTAATGTTCTCCTCCCTGGCCACCGCCAGAAAATATTTCAGCACCCGCAATTCCTTCTTTATCGCCTCACGCTCCATTGTATCACGCGGCGCGACCCCTTTACAAGAGAAGAGCTGCCCGCCGGACAGCTCTCAATTGTTGAAACGATAGAAGATCGGGGCGGCACTCGCTTTTCGGCAAGGCCGCCCCATGGTTCTGTTACATCATGTCGGGATTCACGAAGGTCTGCGTTGCGGTATCGGGCATGATCATCTGCAGGGTATCCACGCCCACATACGGCGCGTCTGCGTTCAGATCAATGACCTCCAGCGGCACAAATCCGGAATCGCTCACATACAGGCTGTTGATGTACTCCTGCAGGTTCCGGGTGGCAATCATGGTGGTCTGGTCGAACACACCTTCCGTGGCCGCGCCTTCACCCTCGAAGCTCATCCAGCCCCATTCCACCAGCTTGCGCTGATAGTTGGAAATCTTCTCCCAATCGGAAGTACCGTCCAGGGGCGTATCCCACATACCCTGCTGCACCTGCTCGGAATAATCGGGCTCGATGGACTGTTCCGGTTCGGTATAATCAGGTTCCGTGGGCTGTTCCGGTTCGGTATAATCGGGTTCCGCGGGCTGTTCCGGCTGAGCCGGGGCCGTGCGGGTCAGGGTGATCCGGGTAGACGCGCCGTTTTCGGCCGTGCCGTTTACCGGAATCGCCACGATTTCCAGGGTGTACACCGCGCCCTCGGCGAAGTTATTCGCCGCCAGGTTCATGCTGGTCTGGGTCACGCCGTTCACCTGCGACATGGCATTGCCGTCCTGATCGTACAGATACAGGTCGTAGCTTCCCACGTCGCCCTCCGCATACCAGCTGACGCTCAGATCATTGCTGAAAGTGCAATATGCGCCGTCAAATGCGTCGCTGCCTTCGATGTTCACCACCGGTGCGCTCACGTTGTACACAGGCTCCGCGGGCTGCTCGGGTTCGGGGGTAATCTCCGGTTCCGCGGGCTGCTCGGGTTCGGGGGTAATCTCCGGTTCCGTGGGCTGCTGGGCGGCCTTGGCCAGATTCACGCTGGCAGAAGCGCCGGTTTCCTCCGTGCCGTCCACCGGCACCGCGCAGATCGTCAGGGTGTAAACGCTGCCCGCCTCAAAGGCGCCGGCATTCAGGTTCAGGGAATTGGTGGTAACCTCCGCCGCGGAATTGATCATCGTGCCGTCCGCGCCGTAAAGGTACACGTTGTAGTAAGCCAGATCGCCTTCCGTGCTCCAGGTAATGGTCACGCTGTCGCCGTCAATCCAGTAGACATTGCCGTCGAAATTGGCGTAATTTTCCACGTTGACCGTGGGCTGGCTTACGGTGTGCGCCGGTTCTTCCACAGGCTCCGGCGTAACTTCAGGGGTCTGTTCGGCGGGAGCTTCCGTGGGTTCGGCAGGGGCTTCCGTCTGGGCCGCCGCCCGGGCGATATAGATCGTAGATTCCACATCGCCGCTGGGTTCGTGGGCCACTACGGTCACGCTGTATACATTGCCTTCCGGCAGGTTCGCGCCCGCCATGTACATGGCTGTATATTCGGTGTTGTCCGCCTGCTGTAGCACGTTGCCCTCCGCATCCTTCAGATAGAGGGTGTAACTGGTGGCCTCGCCGGTGCTGCTCCAGGAAATCAGCGCCGTGGTTTCCTCGCCGATGTAATACACATCGTCCGCCAGCGTCGCGTCGTCCACCGTTACCTGCACCTGCACGGGCGTCGGCTCGACTGTGGGTTCGGGCGTGGGCTCGACCGTGGGTTCGGGCGTAGGCTCCTCCGTGGGTTCAGGCGTAGGCTCCTCCGTGGGTTCGGGCGTAGGCTCCTCCGTCGGTTCGGGCGTAGGCTCCTCCGTCGGTTCCACGGTAGGCTCTTCCGTTACCGCTTCCGTGGGTTCGGGGGTAATCTCCTCCGCAGGCTCCTGCGTGGGTTCGGGGGTCGCTTCCTCCGGCGCGGCCAGGTAGACGGTTTCATCCACCGTTTCGCCCTCGCCGTTGGCCGTAATGCGCAATCCGTAGGTTTCGCCGGGGACCATGGCGTTTTCGTCCACGTTCATGGCCATTTCCGCCGTGTTATATTCGCCGCTGAGCACGTTGCCCTGGCCGTCGATCATTTCGACGCTGTAATCCTTCACATCGCCGTCCGCCTGCCATTCTACCCGGGCGTCCTGACCCAGATACCAGGTGTCGCCAATCTTGTCGGCGTTAATCACGGTGATGTTGATGACGATGGGCTGCACGGGCGCTTCCGTGGCCGGAGGCTCGGTGGGATCCGGCTGCGTGGAAGCCGCGGTCAGCTGAATGTTGGTGGCACGACCCGCATTTGCGTCGGTGCCGGTGTAATAGGCCCGCACCTCCAGCGTGTAGGTCACGCCCTCGGTCAGGTCGGCGGACTGGAGCGTCACGAAGTTGTCGGACACGTCCTCCAGGGTTTTCACTGCGTTGCCTTCCGCGTCCTTCAGCGTCAGATTGTAGCTTACGCCCTCAACGCGGGTCCAGGCAAAGCGCGCGCCTTCCGCGCCCACCACGTACACGTTGCCATCCATGGCGTAATCGCCGCTTACGCTGATTACAGGAACGTCCACCGGCGGCACGGGGGTCACTTCCGGCGTGGGCGTAGGCTCCACGGTGGGCAGCACCTCCGGCGTGGGCACCGGGGTCGGTTCAGGCGTCGGCTCTTCCCGCACGGGGGTCACGATGGTAATGGAGCTGGTCTTGGCGTTCTTCATGGTGCCGTTTTCCGGAATGGCGGAAATGGTGATGGTATAGGCCTCGTTGGCATGCAGAGCCGTCACGTCCAGCTTGATTTCCGTGTCGTACAGATAGCCGTTGCGCACCAGGCAGCCGGAGCCGTCCGTGATTTCCATATAATATCCGTCCACCGATCCGGTTACCTGCCAGCCGATGGTCACGCTGCCCTCGTTCACCGTATAACGGCCGGGCTGAGTCTCGTCGGAATAATTGGAAATGTAGAACTTGGGCGCGGAGATTTCCGCAATCACGGGCTTATAGGGCGCGTCCGGACCGAAGAGCAGCTCCTGGGTCACCGGATCAGCCACGCCGGTAATGGGCAGGCCCGCCATCTTCTGGAATTCCTTCACCGCCGCCGCGGTTCTGCGGCCATAATAGCCGTCCACGTCGCCGCTGTCCAGATATCCCAGATCCCGCAGCCGCCGCTGCAGTTCGGCCACACGGTCGTTGTTGTCGCCGCGGCGCAGGGTGATATATCCGCTGTAGGTAGGCGCATTCCGGGAGAACAGCTTCTGCTGCATGTAAGCGCTGGCAACGCCGCTCTGCACCATGCCGCACTCCCGCTGGAACAGCTTCACGGCGGCCTTGGTGGCGGAATTGTAGGTGGAGCCGGCGGTGCCTTCCAGATAATACAGCTCCTTCAGCCGCCGGTTCATGGCACGAACCCGCCAGCCGCTGTCGCCGTAATTCATTTCAAAATAGGAAGAGCACTTGGGAGCGGTGACGCTGTAGATGGCCTTCAGCGTTTTCGCGTCCGCCACGCCGCTCTGGTTCAGGCCGTTTTCCTCCTGGAACAGGCGCACGCCTTCCCGGGTGTAGGGGCCGTAAATGCCGTCGGCCGGGTCGGCCATGTAGCCCAGGTAACGCAGCCGTTCCTGCATCTCGGTCACCCGCAGGCCGCGGGCGCCATAGGAAATCTGGCGATACTTGTCGTATACCGGGGGATTGCCGTCGAACAGGTATTCCTGGGTGTCCTTGTCGGCAATGCCCGTCACCTTAAAGCCGTTGAAATCCTGGAAAAGCCGCACGGCGTAACGGGTGCGGGGCCCGAAAATGCCGTCCACCTTGTCGTTGAGGTATCCCAGGTCCGTCAGCGCCTGCTGCAGCTCGCTCACCGCGTCGCCGCGGCTGCCGTAGCTGAGCACCTGATACTTCCGGGCCGGGGTGAGAATATCAAAGGTATTGATTTCCGAAGACAGGGGCGTCATGGCCAGCAGGGTGATCTTGGTCTTCTCGTTGGCCTGAGTCGCCTCGTCGTAGATGCCGTTTCCGGAATCGGAAACAAAGTTGAAGTTGAAGGCCAGCACGTATCCCGCGTCCTCAGGCTCCTGAGCGTACACGTTCAACTGGCCGCTGACGCCGCGGATGGACACGTTTTTCATGTCCACGCCCTGGGGCACCGTCACCGTGGCAAATTCCGTCACCGTGCAGCTTTCCCCGCGAATGGCGTAAACCTTGCCCGTGTCGGCCATGACCAGCGCCTGGTCGTAACTGGCGGTGAGGCACTGGGGCTGGCCCAGGCCGTTCATGTTCACGTCCTGCCAGGAAAGGGTGTCCGGGGAATACTGCCGCAGCACCCGGCCTTCCTTGGCTTCGGTAATGTAATAAACATAGCCGTCCATGGTCTCAATGATATGTACCCCCAATACTGGACAGTCAGTATTGGGGGTATTTATATGAAATAC
>OLPR01001308.1_pt1 | contig 20717 bp, 19 predicted proteins | sample 1672761 | NCBI WGS metagenome assembly OLPR01 (sample SAMEA3136721, study PRJEB25190) | human gut metagenome | biome: human gut; feature: human-associated habitat; material: faeces | place: Austria | collected 2013 | reverse complement strand
GACACAGCTTCCTCATAGGGGATTGTGATGATCACGCTTGACCACTGCAAGTAGTTGTAGGAATATCCCTGGGACGACGCACTGGGATACGGGTTATAGATCGTAAAGCTGTTATTGCCTGCAGCAATATATGCCGCCATGGCATTGAACAGCGACCCGGTGATGTAATAGCTGGTGTAGTTCCCGTAGAAGGAACCGTCAAAGGTGCCCAGTGCATCGCCCGCGTATGCATAGCCTGTTACACCCGACTGGATGCCGTTCTGGTAATTGGCCTTCCGCATGAATACGGTTTTCGTACTGCCCGCGCCATATCCAGCCTTCGATGCGTCAATGTCAAGCCAGATGCTGGTGATCACCTTGTTGGCAAGGTTCATGCCGACGAAGCTGATAATGCCGACATTGTTGTAGCTGGAATCGTAGAATTCCTGGCTGGCGTAACCGTTCTTGGCGTTGGAGGAAGAATTGGTATGCCTTGTGCACAGGGACGCGGAATAGGATACTGTGGTTGCCATGGGATCACCTCTTAACCGTTATAGATCAGGGAAAGATTGCCGTTGGTTTGCGGCTCAAAGGCAAAGTGACCAATGATGAGCTTGGACAGGATTTCGGCCTGCGTGACGTACAGCTTGTTATTGCTCAGGTACGCCACCTCGGTGTCGTTCATGTAGAAGGCCAGTCTGTCGTTTACGACACGGAAGGTGAACGGGTTTCCAGTCTTGCCGATGACCAGCCCGTTGTCATCAAAGGACATGTAGGTGCGGAAGATCGCCAGTTCCTCTTCAGTGGCCTCATGAGCATTGGTCAGGTCTTCCTGCAGCTGATTGATCCTCGTCACGGCCCAGGTGAAATTGCTCTCTGACTGCTGAGACAGAGTGCCGACCTGCGTCTTCACCTGCGACATATCGCTGGCCAGGGCATAGGTAGCCTGCACTTCCTGCCTGATACTGTCACCCTCATTGCTGATCTGTGCCCGGACAGAGGACAGTTTCTGTTCCAGGGATGCCTCGCCGTCCTCCGGCGCGGCAGTGTAATCTGTCGCCAGTGTCCCGCGTTCCAGCTTGACCCAATGAACGGTGGTTGTGCCGGGATCGGCATCGCCTGTTGGCTCCCGATAGATGAGAATATCGCCATAGCTGGGATTGTCCTCTGGCGATTTGCCGCTGGCATATTCCGCTGTGAATGTGGCTTTGACTGTCTGGATTCCGACATCATCCAGTGAAATGGTCGCAAGCACCATGTCTCCGTCGGATGTTCGTACCGTGATCCTCGACAAATCCTCCATGGAGATGGACAGGGAAATAGTGTATTTCTCATCTTCCTCCATGGCTTCAGCCAGAGAGTAACGGGCGATGAGGTCAGCGTTGCCTGCGTTCTCAGAATCTGAGTTCAGCACATAGTTCCTGCCGCCGACTTCCATCCCGGCCATAGCCCGTTCTACACTGATGGCCACGCTCTGATTGCTGGAAAGATCCAGGGACTGCCCAAAGTCCGCCGCCACATGGGATGTGGTCAGCGTCCCGGCCTTGATGTTGCTGCCTTCAATGGTAGCGGCTGCGATCTCGTTGCCCGTGATCGTCCCGGCCAGGATTTCATTCGCGGTGATCGTATGCGCGGCCAGTTCGTTTGCCGTGATGCTGTGCACCACAATCTTGTCCGCTGTGATGGTGCGCTCCGTCAGCACATAGCCGTCAATGGTATCGACCTCCGCCGAAACAAGCTGGCCCATGTTGTTGATGGCATAGATCAGGGACTGGTTGTTTCCCCGGATGATCAGGCGCTCCACGGAAAGTGTGCCCGCGTTGATCTTATTGGCGGTGAGCTCTACGATCTTCGCATCCGTGATACTGGCATCCGCGATCTGGGCAGTGCCCACAGCGCCCTGGGCAATCAGGGCGGCGGTAATCGCGCCAAGAGCGATCTGCGCTGTGTCAACGGCGGCGTTGGCAATCTGTGCGTTGGTGATTGCCGCCTGCGCAATCTTGGCGGTCGTAACGGCCAGGTCTGCGATCTTTGCTCCGGTTACGGCCAGGTCAGCGATCTTCGCGGTGACAATTTCGCCATCGAGGATTTTGGCCCGCACAATGGCACCATCCTGAATGTTTGCCGTGCCAATGGCTGCGCCGCCGATCTTCGCGTTTGTAATAGCGGCATCAGCGATCTTTGCGGTGTCAATCGCGCCGTTCTCAATCTTCGCATTTTTAACAGCGCCGTCCACGATCTTTGCCGTGGTAATCGCTGCGTCATGGATATTGGCCTCCTGGATTTCTCCAGCGCCGATCTTCGCGGAGGTGATCACACCGTCCTCGATCTGGGCTGCACCAATGGCCGCTTCACCGATCTTGGCGCGGGTGATGGAAGCGTCGTCGATCTGAGCAGACCCGATGGCACCCTGGGCGATCTTCGCCCGGACGATGGCAGCATCCTCGATCTGCGCCGTCCCCACGGCGGCTTCACCGATTTTGGCTTTGCTGATGGCAGCGTCCTGGATGTGGGCTGTTTCAATTGCCGCCATCTGGATCTGCACGGAGCCGACCGAACCGCTCTGCAGAGCGCCAGTGCCCACGGAATTGATGGCCAGCTTGCTTCCGGTGATGATGCCGCTGGGAAGCTGACGGGCGCTGATCACGTTGCCTTCCACCGTATCCGCCACGGTGCCCAGCGTCATCTGGGTGTATTTCTTCGTCAGGCAGTCGTAGGTGTACTGCGTCATCCGCATGGACACCCAGACCCCGATGCGGGGAGCGATCACCCGGACGGCATCGCCCAGGTAAATGTTCTGAAGGAAGCCGTATTCCCGGTATTCCTCGGTATCCGCGCAGTTGATGAAGTCCACGCTCAGCGTGACGGTCGGCGTATCGCAGCCCGAGTCAAACTGAGCCTGCGCCCGGGAGCGCATCTCCGCATAGCACTGTTCCTTGGTTTTCTTGTCGTCGCCATCGGTCTTTTCCTTGGCCTCAGACACGGCGAGGTGAATCCATTTCGGATGGGTATAGCTTCCGATGAGCGGGCTGTCCAGAAAGAGCTCCGGCAGGTACAGCACGTTGCCGTCCGCGTCCTCACCAGTCGGCATAATGCGGGTAACCACATCCGTCAGGTCAATGTCGTAGCTGATGCCCAGCAGGTTCTTGGCCTGCCGGATCTGTACGTTGCTGTCCTGACCGACGCGCTTTACCACATACACATCCCACCAGTCGCGAGTCAGCTCTCCGGTGTACTTCTCGACCACACCGCCTTCACCCAGCAGGGCATCCACAGGATTGCAGTTTTCGAACTCCACGTCTTTGGCCTGGCTGTCCAGGTCGGAATAGAAGGTGAAGTCGTGCTCCGACAGACAGGAGGATGAAATGGTCTGCACGACAGAAGCCCCCACCGCAGAGGATGAGGGCTTGTAGGATTTGATCATATTGTCGAGCAAGTCATAGAACACATGCCGGGCGTAGACGGTGATTTTATCGAGCTCCGGCACGACCCGATAAATGCGGAAGGGCTGATCCCGCAGCTGGCGGGATTCCACCACGGAGGAGGTTGCCTCAGATGCGGAGCCTTCTGTATGATCCAGCACCAGGTAGGTGGTGGACATATACCCGTGCTTCCCGTCAGGGGCGGTCACCTCGTACCAGCTGCTGTTGGTCTTGGCAATGACCTGCACGAAGGAGCCGTTCTTATAGGTCGCCAGCACCTTGTACTTGGTGCCCGGCCCGGAGCGCAGGCGCAGGGTGCCTTTCCGGGTCTCCGCGCCGGAGAAGTCCGTGTTCACCCGCCAGACCTCCGTCCGGTTATCGTCCCCCGGTGCGGTGAAGTTCACGCGGGGCGTCATGGCGGCAGGCACTGGAGCGCGGAGGATGCATCCCTCCACCAGCCGCTGCCATTTTCCCGCATCATCGATGGGATGCACAAGCGTCAGTTCGTATTCGCCGTTCAGCGTTTCCGTCACCTCCGCCGACAGCGGAGCAAGCGTCCCGTTGCCGTTGGTGGAGAAGTCGGTGCAGTCAGCGGGATAGACGCAGATCATGGGGTATCACCTCCAAAATGGTAAAAAGAAAGCGCCATCCGTGTGGACGACGCCTAAATAGCAGGGGCAGAGGGGCTTTCGCCCCTCCGCCTTAGTTGGCGGAGCCGGTCACCTTCACGATCACCCAATCGAGAAAGTAGTCCAGAAGGTTGTTCCCCAAGTCGTGCAATGGCTTGCGGGATACTTCGACAGCACCTTTTGCAAGCTGCTTTCCTTCTCGAGCAACAGAGGCCTTCAGTTCATTCCGACGGGTTACGATGAGTTCACGGTTTTCGTTTGACATGGTTTTTTACCACCTTTCGTATACTCGGCCGGGCTAATGTCCGACCTGAAAATCAATACGAGGTGCCTTGCCAAACTATCCACCACGATCAGTATAAGCGTCAATGGGGCCGTTGTCAATTTACAATTACATGAATACACGAGTGCACTTTATGTCTTTAATGTGTCGTCCGTTTAAGCCTCGGCATTTTCCTCTTTTCTTCCCAAATAAACAAAGTGCATCAGTTCATTGAATTCAGTAACTTCCTTTGTTGAGCCGGGAATAATCCCGGACGTTTTATAGTAGGATAAGGCTTCTTCCATCGTAGTATACAATGGGACATAGGTAGCTCCAATAATCCTTGCTTTTTCCTTGGCTGTGTCATACATGTTTTTGGTCATCTCTGTGGCAATGCTCGATGCCACAACGACTCCGTGTTTTTCTATAAGCTTCATAAAATCGCTGGATGAAAACTCGGGAGAAAGAAGTTCTAAGTGTTCCTTATGCTCTTCGATCCATGCATCTGCTGCTGCCAATCCTCTCGCTTTTACCATCGCCAGTACTAATTTATCAACAATATATATATTGTCTGGATAAAGATCATATAGGCATAAGAGAGCTGAGCAACGTATTTCTGCTGGAAGTATTGAAAATGCCTTCATGATTTCATGATTGCTGCCGAACGGATTTCTCTTGAAATAAACAACAAAGAGGTAAGCATAAAGATCAAACAAATTGGACACGGCTTTCTCATACTCCTCTTTTGTTGCAATGGGAATAACCTGCGTATGTGTTCTATCACTTCCATCTTCATTTATGGATGTGACTGCGTCAATAAGCAGTTTCTCGGTAAAGCCTTTTTTTCGTAATTTGTCCTGTGTAACGTGATGCCCAAGAGTTAACTGTTTTTCGGTATCATATCCCAGAAGGCGTCGTATGATTATTTCTGAATATCTGCGTATATTAGCGATCTTACTTGTGTAAGAGGCATTTGAGTAATGAATATCGCTGACCACGACAGCTATCGCTTCTTTATAAGCCTCATCTGTATATTTCACGAAGCAAGCCTCCAATTTCTCGATATAATCCTTGTAAAACAAGGGGGCTATGCCCGTTACATAATATACCACAGGTTTAAGTTTTAAAGGAAGCGAGTATTCGTTATAAATACCGCCAATTCGGCCTGACAACCACCTTCGTCACCGCTCCTGTCCAGCTGATGGCATTCGTTCCGGGCTTCAGTACCGGGAACTCGCCGTTCATATGGTCGTTCATCAGGGTGGTGCCTTGATAGGCTTCCTGCAGCACGGAGTCAATAACAATGCTCCCGGAGATGTTCTCCAGTTCCACGATGGTCATGCCGACCATGAGCGTAATGTTTCCGGAGCCTGTGACCGTCAGGATCGGCTCGGAATACACACTGCCCGGATTCGTGATGATCGTCCCGGAAGCAGTAACCGTGATGTCTGCGGCGGCATCGGCATAGAAAAATGGATAACAGCGGAAGTTGACCGCAAAGGTACAGTGCGGATTGCCCCTGAGCACCTTTTCAAAAGGGATCTGGTTGGCAATCCGCGCTTTGTAGTAGCCGCCCGTCCGGTTGGCAAAGGTCACTGTACCACTGCCTTTGAGCCAGGCGGCGATAGCCGGGATCTGCGCCGGATCAGAGATGAAGCAGGTGGCGGTCAGGATCATATCGTCATAGACGTCTTCGCCTTCCATTTGCGTCAGGCTCCCCGGCCTGCCCGGCACATTGGTCTGGGTGCTCCGCTCCAACGGAATGGTGATGGGCGGCTGCTCCGTCACGTGGATGCCGTAGGTGCGACAGTCCACACCGTTCCAAAGAAAGTAATCCTGCATGGTATCCCTCCAAAGACGTCAAAAGGCCACCTTTTTACGGGTGGCCCTTTGGCGGTTGATTGTGATCAGTCGATTCTGCGGATGACGTCGATGCCGTGGATCGCGGCAAGGGTTGAGCCGTTTGACCAGGCAATATGAATGCCGCCTGCGTCATCTACGAACATGACCTCTCCGGTCAGTCCGGGAACCATGTCCTTTCGCGGTTCCTCAAACATCTGGACAAGCTCCACACGGCATCCGGTCGGATAATCCTCCCGGAGCTTTTTCAGCACTTCCGGCCTGATCTGCATCATGAATCCCATGGCGTTTCCTCCTTCCGTTGGGGTAGCAGTATTACTCACTCTGCCTGCCCTGAAAGTCAAGTTAAATCAGGCCATCCGGAGCCCACGTCCGCGCTGCTGGCGTTTCGTCAGGGTGGCGATCTCAATGGCAAGGGAGCGGATATCCTGCTCATCCCGCACATAGAAATTGTTGCCCGACAGGTTGACGGAGCTCGTCTGGTTGTAGGTCTTCCGGTTGTCGTTGTTTCCGAAGGCAATCGCGCCTTCCTTAGCTTCACCCGTCAGGAAGCGGGCAGCGTTGCGGATTGTCCGCGCCTGCACCCGGCTTTCCTGCAGGACGCCTTCTCCAAAGCCCTTCATGGTCATGGAGCCGATCTCATCCCGGAATACACGCGAAGGAGAAGCAATCTTCAGTTCTTTCTTGGCGGCATTCACGGCAGCGCGGGCAGCGGACTGCATGGCACTGACCACACCGGAGCGCCCGGCATTGATGCCTGCCTTCAGACCTGCCATGGCATTGGTGCCGATGGATTTCAGACTGGTGGCGGTCAGACTGTTGGAGACGGCGTTCTTCACATTGGCAGAAACCGTTGTGCCTGCGCCGCTCATGTCATAGGCCGTCAGAGCGCCAGCCAGCCCGGCCATGGCTCCTGTCCCGGACGGGGTAAGAGATTCAGCGGTCAAAGCGGCGGTGATGGCAGTCTCCAGATTAGTCGCCAGGGTCGCCGCATCCGTAGAAAAGTCGTAGCCGCCCATGCCTGCGCCGACGCCTGCCGCGACATATTCGCCAGCGGGCTTCATGCGTTCGGACGGGCTGTTGATGATCAGCGCGGAGTTGATGGCAGTCTCCAGGTTGGTGGCCAGCGTTTCTGCGCTGGTATCCCATCCGGCGGCAGTCATGCCTTCCGCGATACCTTCGGTCACGTTCTGGCCGACACCCACAGAATCCAAGTCCTGCACAAACTGCAGGATCTTGTTCAGGTTGTCAATGTCCTCCTGGCTGACCTCCTGACCGTTCTGGATTGCGGTGACGACCTCTGAAACGTAGGTGGACAGCTGGGCCACATTCTCCGGATCGAAGTCGTTGATCATGGACTGGTTCAGCGTCCGCATGATGCCTTCGTTGCCGCCGTAGATGAAGTTGTACCACTGATCCAGATCGCCTTTGGCATTCTTGATCCGCTGTTCGGCAGCGTCAATATAATCCATCAGGGATTTGGGCATGATGCCCGTCAGGGCGGTGCCGATTGCGGTCATGCCCAGCTGATCCACCTCGGCCACCTGTTCCCGCATTTCTGCGATGGCTTCCGGTGCGCCGGTGATCTCTGTGGTCAGCAGGATGTGCATTGTGCCGTCCTTATCCAGGATAGCCACATCCTCGGGGCGGAGCATATCGGAGGTGACCGCTGTGACGGGGATCTCTTCGCCGTCCTTCCAGTATTTCACCCCGGATTCGCCCAGCACCCCGCTGGGGTCTTCATAGACCTCAGACAGACGGACGACGCCTTCCACCTCGACCTTGTTGTTCCGCAGCCAGCGGCGGTAAGCCAGAAGATCATAGCCGGACAGGCCCACCTGCATGTTCAGGGTGGGTTTCTTCACGCCTGCAGCTTCCTTGTATTCCGTGATGTAAGCGGTAAACTCCCGGAGGAGCTCGGACTTGTCACAACCAGTCGCCTCGGCGAACTTGGTCACGATGCCTTCCACCTGGGCGGAGGTCAGCGCAGACACATCCACATTTTCGGCTTCAGCGTATTTGGTGATCAGACCCACAACATCGGAGGGCTTCAGCGCAGCGGTGGAAGCACCGCCAGTGACCTCCTCATAGGCCATGACGAAGGCCGTCACCGCTTCCGGCGTCAGCCCGGTGGTGTCGACCTTGTTGTCCTCCAGGTATTTGAACACGTAGGCCGTGATCTCGCTGGGCTTCAGCTGGGTGACGTCGGTGCCGGATGCCAGTTCCTTGTAGGCGCTGACCATGGCGGTCACATTGGTGGGATTCAGCCCGGACACATCAGTGCCCGTGGTGGCTTCCGCATAGGTCTGCACATAAGCCACCAGCCCGGCAGGAGTCAGGGAGGATTTATCCGCACCTTCCGGCTGCTCGGTGTACTTCGCCACAAAGGCATCCACCAGCGGCTGCTGTTTGGTCGCGTTCTCCGCTTCCGTATATCCCTGAATAACCGCATCCGTGGTGATCGCGCCGGGATTGCTGGCCCATTCATCCCAGCGGGCCTGCGCTCCGGTCATGTCCAGATCGGTGGTGATTTTCAGAACTTCCTCACCAACGGCCTCACCGAACATCTCGTTCAGGCTGGTCAGATTGGTGTCCCATTTGTTCTGGTTCAGGTAGGTCTGAATTGCGGCCAGCTGCTCCAGCGCGGAGGAGAAATCAATATCCGGGAACATGGCCTGCACCTCGGATTCCGACATTCCGCTGTCCAGCAGGGACTGGATCTGGGTCAGCAGCGCGACATATTCCGTCAACGCTCCCTCGTCCATACTGGAGGTCAGCTGGTTCAGCTGCGGCAGGAAGGATTTCTTTTCGGCATCGGTGGAAGCCGCGCTGTACTGCCGGAGCAGCTGCATCAGGTCGCCGACCTGTGTTTTTGCGGTCTGGATATCGTCCTGCTGCCAGACGGGCATCACGACATCGGCCATCAGCTGGGCGTATTCCATGGCAGCGGCCCGGCGGTCACTGTTGTACTTTGCATTCAGGGCATCCAGCGCCTGCTGGCGTTCCGCGCTGTTCTCAATCAGCTGGATCAGGGCATATTCCTTGTCGTACTGCTCATCCAGAGAACTGTTCACAGCGGACATGCCCTCGGCAGCGGCAACCATGGCATTTTTATACACGGTGGCGCTGACTTCCTGTCCACGGGCTTCCGCACGGGCTACCTCGGCTTCCACCTTGTTCCGGATGGTGTCGAAGCCGTCTGTGTCGGCGGCGGACAGGTGGTATTTGACCTCGATGGCCTCGCGGGTGTCGATGAGTTCCTGCAGGCGGACTTTATCTCGCTCCGACAGCTTCCTGTTCTGCTTCTTTTTCAGCAGCCGGGCGATCTCTTTGTCCATGGAGTCCAGCGTGTCGATGTCGGCCTGCAGCTGTGCGGAAACGGAAGAATAGCCTGCCTGGTCGGCAGTTTCCTTCAGGCTGTTGAGCTCCTCACGGGTGCTGGCGGTCAGGCTCTTGAAGGATTCCGTCCATTCTGAAACGATCTCGTTGGTTTCCTTCTTGCCGTCCGACCAGACATCCAGCAGGCCGTTCAGCCATTCGCGGCTGTTACCGGTGGCCCGCTTGAAGTCATCCTTGCTCATGCCGAAGAAGGACAGGCCCTGGCTGTTGCCGTAGAAGGTTTCTGCGGCGGTTTCCTTCCAGGACTTGGCGGTCTTCGCCATGCCTTCCAGTGCTTCACGGGCGGCTTTCGCTCCGGACGCAACGTCCACCAGCTTCACCGCGCCATAGACCAGCGCAGCAGCGAGAGCGACCATGGCCACCTTGGAGGAAGCCAGTACCTTTACAAAGCCTCCGATCCCGCCGCCCGCCATGGAGACGGAAGCGGAGAACTTGCCGATGGCCGTGAAGGCCTTTCCCAGGGCTCCGGTGACGGTACCGACCGCGCCCACGACCTTGCCCAAAACCAGCACGACAGGGCCGACTGCGGCAGCAAACGCAGCCCATTTCACGATAGACTCCCGCTGGGTCTTGTCCAGAGAGAGGAACTTCTGCAGCAGGGCGTTGGCCTTGTCGATGATCTGCTGGATGGTCGGATTCAGGTCATCGCCAATCTGACGGGCGAACATGAGCGCTGTGTTTTTCAGATTGGTCAGGCGGGATTTGGTGGTGGCATACCGCTTGTTGGCTTCATTGGTCAGGGCGGCATTTTCGCTCCATGCCTTGTTGGCAGTGGCCTGCGTCTTATTAAAAAGCTCCGATGCGTTTGTCGCACGGAGCAGGGTGTCACGAAGCCGGATCTCAGCGATGCCGATATCGTCCAGGGTTTTGATGGCGCTGACGCCTTCCTCATCCATTTTGGAAAGGCCCACGATAAACGCCTGGAAAGCGGAAGCGGCATCCCGCTCCCACAGATCCTTGAACTGGGATGCACTCATCCCGGAGACGCGGGCAAAGTCCTCCAGCGCGTCACCGCCCGTCGCGGCGGCAACCTCCATTTTGATGAGAGCCTTACTGAAAGCGGAGCCGCCCATCTGGCTTTCGATGCCGACAGAGGACAGGGCGGCGGCAAAACCCAAAATCTGTGCTTCACTCAAACCCACCTGCCTGCCCGCGCCAGCCAGGCGCAGGGACATGCTCATGATCTCCGATTCGGTGGTGGCGTAGTTGTTGCCGAGGTCAACGAGGGTGGAGCCGAGGTTCTGGAACTCGTTCTGGCTCATGCCCATGATATTGGCAAACCGGGCGGCTTCACTGGCGGCATCCGCTGCGACCATGTTCGTGCTGTTGCCCAAGTCGATCATGGTGCGGGTAAACTCAGCCAGATGCTCATTCTCAATGCCCAGCTGTCCGGCGATGGACATGACCTCCGCGATATCCTCAGCGGAGGCGGCAACCTCCGTGCTCATCTGCTTGACGGAGTCGGACAGGCGGTCATATTCCTCTTCAGTGGCATCTACGGTCTTTCGGACATTGGCAAAGGCATATTCATAATCAATGCTGGCCTTCACAGCGGCAGTCCCCAGCGCCGTGATGGGAGCCGTGACGTGGGTCGTGAGGGATTTCCCAGCCTTGGTCATGGCCTTGGAGATCGTCTCGCATTTCTTGGAGATGGCGGTCAGGGATTCACCCGCCTGCGTCCATGCGGACTGCATCCGGTACAGTTGTTCCGTCAGCTTTCGGATTTCAGCTTCCGTTTCCTTAGCTGCGGCCTTGGCGTTGTTCAGGTCAGTGGTGGCCTTGCTGACAGCATCCGCGCTGTTCTGCATGGTTTTCTGCAGGGCCTTGACCTGACCCTCCAGCTTGGTGACCTCGGCGGTGGCATCCGCGTATTCTTCCTGGTACCGCTCCAGATTCTGCTTGGCGGCGATGGTGGCGGAGTCCGTTTCGCCCAGGGAATCACGGTAATTCTCATAGGCGTAGGTAGCTGCTTCCACCTCGAAGCGCAGGTCTTCCTGCCGGGCCTTGGCCTGCTCCAGCCGCTGGGTGTAGTCCTGATGCCGGTCGTAGTTTTCCTTCAGCTTATCGTTCGCTGCCACCAGAGCCCGACTGTACTGTTCCACGGCCCGCTGCTGCTGGGTAAGCTTCTGTCCCAGCATGGACAGCTTGGCTTCCGTGCCTGCGATGGTCTTTTCGTAGTTCTGTACACCAGCCCCGGCCAGACGGAAGGTGGACTCGGCTTCCTTGATCTGCTGGTTGATGGTGCGCATATTGCGCGAGAAATTGCTGGAGTCCAGCGAAAGCGCGACCACCAGTTCGCGCAGGGTTTCAGCCATACAGTTCACCTCTTTTTGTTTGAAAAATAAGATATTAACATCCGTATTCTTTAGAGGATTTTTCTGCAAACTGTCGAATAATCAACACATAATGACCAAGGAGGTGCCATTATGGCTAATTGTTGCGTTTGCGGGAAGGTCGCTGAAGAAGACTGTGGGAATCTACTCGTATATGGTAGACCCGCTCCTATTTGTGCATCCTGTGGTAATATCCTTGATGATGTAGAATCAGTGCAGCAGAATGATCCAAAACGTGAGGAATTGCATAAAAAAATCAAAGAAAAAATGATCAGCGGTGGTGCTATGCCCGCTGTCGTAGAAACGATCGAGAGTATCTTTAGTAATACAGAAGATGCAAAAATTCAGGAATATGTTGAGCAGGAAAAAGCTGCAGCTGAAAGAGAAGCTGAAAACAACTTAGAATCGTCTGAACCATCAACAAGCGAAGGTTCAATCTCAAGTCTGTCCAGCTTTCTTTCAGTATTTGCAGTCATCTTTCTCATTCTTGCTATCATTCTGAGTCTTGTAATTGGCATTCCGTTGACACGTTTCGAACCAGCAACAGGATGGACTGTCATCATCGGCGGCATATTGGGTTCGGTTTTGACCTTTTCTATTATTATGTTGACATTAAGTGTGGCATCAACCATTGCAAACATTAGCAATAAACTTGATGAAACCAACGAACAAATAGCATCAACAAATAAACAATTGAATAGAATTGCAAGCATTATTACCAACGAGTTTAAGAAACAAAAGAAATGACAAACAGGATATAATAGCCAATTGGCCTCTTTATCCCGGCTTCACCCCCGGCCAGACTTCATCAATGAAGCGCTGACGGGGCTTTTTCTTTTCCTGCTCCCTGCAGGCATCCCATGCCCGCAGGCGCAGAAAGCCCAGCATGTCCATTTCGTCGATTTCCTTCATCCGCCAGCCGTTCTTCATCAGTTCGTTGTAGGTGGCGTAGATGTATTCCGGCAGGGTCAGGCTTCCTGCGGAATCGTCACTTCCGGATTCTCCGCTTCCGCCAGAATCTGCTCCGCTTCCTGCACTGCCGGAATCGTAGGGAAAGTGTCCAGCACCTCCGTGGTCTGGGTCTGGGTGGCCATCAGCGCCAACGCGATGTCGTGCATCAGGCGGTCGGCGGGATAGTTGTCGTAGACCTCATCCGGGGTAAACTGGTTGTTGAACAGGATGCAGAACCATTTCACCATGGTGTCCAGGGCATCGGTCACGGTCAGCTGCTCCTGGGAGACATCCTTGCCCTCAGTCGCGTCCTGGGACAGGCGCACCAGCCTGCCGTACATTTTGGAAGCGGGCTCCATTTCGCGCAGGGCCCTGCCGGAGACGAAGTCCACAGTGTATTTCTTTTCACCAAGCGTACAGGTGATCATATTCATACCTCCAAAACTTCAAAAGTAGCTGCCGCACAGCGTCATGGCCATGCGGCAGCGGGGTGATGATTACGGGGTGGGCGTGATCACAGGCGTGTACACGGACTGCAGGAAGGTTTCACCCTTCTCAGCCGTGAAGCCGTTCTCGCCCTCGTCAGCGACCGCCTGGTAGCGCCCGTCGTTGGTGCGCTTGATAGCAGTCCATTCCACGTCGCCCGTCTGGCGGGTGATGGTGGTGCCCTCCTTGGTGGCGTAGTTCTCGGTCAGGGGCTTGGCCCGCACCTTGTACAGCCACACATAGCGGAACTTGTGGTTGGACTTTTCGCTCTTGAAGCCCACGGCGAAGTACGGAGGCTTGTCCGTGGAAGAGCGGATCAGGACACCGTTGTCATCGATCTTGTTGCCGAAGATCTGTTCCTGGATAGCCAGCGGAATGTCCGCCATCTTCGTGGTGAAGGTGAGCTCAGGATCGGGATACAGCACATCGAATTCGATGTCATCGGCGTACTGGATGTCCGGGTCGGCGTTCTCAGGGGTGATGCTGGCTTCAATCGCGCCAGCAACCAGCTGCAGATCGCCATAGGTCAGGGTTTCCTCGGTGTCGACCTCCAGAGGGGCGATCACCATGTTCTTCAGACCAACCGTGGAAGATACGGTCGGAGAAGCGGCAGGAGTATTAGCCATAATGTTTTACCTCCAATTCATCGGTTCTTGAGCTCGTCCCGCAGGACGCGCTTGATTTCGGAAAAGGCCTCATCGGCCCGGGTGTCGAAGGCAGGCCGCACAAAAGGATGCGCGGGGGCCGGAGCAGGCCCGCCGTGTCCAAACTCCACAGGGTTGGCGTAGTACGCGCCGTTCTCTGAGTGGTGGACACCGATGGTAATCTGCTTGCCGCCTCCGCGCTTCTGTTTGACCTTGCCCGTATGGATGGACGAGTGCAGGGCATCCGTGATGATCTTCGGGTCGGTGCTGGCATTGTGGAGCATCTGTTCCTCGATGGGCACAGCGCCCGCCTTCAGGGCACGGTTCACGCCCGGCCCCTGATCCAGCGCGTAGGCCATGTTGACCATGTCGTTCTGGAGATCATCAAAGCCCCTCAGTTCAATTGCCATAGTCCACGTCCTCCCTCCAGCACCATGTCCACTGCACCGTGTACTGCCGGGTAGCCGTGTCGTAGGCGGGTTGGTTATATCCCTTGTCGGATTCCTCCACCATGAAGAAGCCATAGGCATACATGGCCTGCCGGATCGTATCCGCCATATCGGTCGGGTCGATGTCGCTCCACAGGTTCAGGTACACATAGGTACGGAAGCTGGTCACATGATCGTCATGATGGCTGGCTTCCGTGGTGGTCGTGGAATAGACGCAGTACTGCACGGGCGGATTCTGGTTGGGCGAAGTGGCCCGCCAGACGCCTGCGTAAACCGGGATGCCGATATCCTTGAGCGCCGCGTTGACCTGCTTCATCCGCTCACCCCCTTGGCAATAGAAGCCTTCAGCCCCAGATAGGTGCGCTTGAAGCTGTACTCGCCCAGAGTGGAGATGTTCCATTTATCTCCCTGAAAGCGCACCCACATGCCGGGCTTGATGTCCTCACGGTACCGGATGGTGAAGTTGATGACAGCCTCGGTGTTCATGACGTCGGCACTGCGGTAATGCTGGTTTCCGGCGTCTGTCACAGCGGCCCATACGCGGCATACCACCACATCCGTTGGTCCCGGATAGCCGTTTTCATTGATCTGGTTCTCGGTGTATCCGATCTCGATCATGTGACGCAGGTCTCCGGGATGCGGATCGCTTTCGAAGTTTTTGTATCCGCGCATGCAGCGTCACCTCCGTCAGAACATCTTCTCCGGATCGCGGTACGGATACAGCAGACTGTCGAAGGCCATCCGGGTAGCCTTGTAGGTGGTCATGTCCGGGATGTCCCGGTTTTCATAGTAGAAGCTGGTCATGAGGATGACCGCCAGACGGACAGGTTCAGGCACATCAGGGACGTTGCCTTCCTCATCAGGCTCCGGTTCAAACTGTACCCGGCAGTAATCCTCGGCGGCGGTCTGCGCCTGTTTGATCAGGCTTTCGATGTAGTCGTCCTCCTCATCGTGCTGGATGCGCAGATGGGTTTTGACCTCATCGACCGTGACGATCATCAGGAACCACCGCCCTCAGTTCCCTCGGCAGGCGTTTCAGGGTCAGTGGTTTCAGGCTCCGTCGCGGCAGGCGCGGTCGCGGACAGCACTCCGGCGGTGCGTAGCGCGACCAGCAGGGCGTTGAAGTCATTCTTCAGGTTGGCTACGGTGGTCGCCTCGCTGTCAGCCACATAAGGAGCGGTGCCGGAAGCCGCGTTTCCGCTGGCGCTGCCGGGAAAATTCTCGACCTCCGCACCGTCCAGAAAGGTCAGCTTGCCGCCGATCACCAGCTGCTCGCCGCCGTGAGCAAAGTAGTTCTTGGTGTTGTAAGTGTTCGCCATACGTCATTCCTCCTTATCAAAGGGAGCCGCCCGGCATCAGACGGCTCCCTGGATCACGGCTTACGCCTGCTGGAGCACCTTCACGGCCTCCGGCAGGATCAGCTTGCCGTCGACACGCTGGGAAGCAAGGAAGCCAACCTGGCCCGTGGGAGCATAGAGCTCGTTCAGGCGCTTGAAGGAGCGGCCTTCACGGTCCGCCACCCAATAGTAGCCCAGGTCGCCGAACAGGATGGTCTTGTTCCCGGTCGCCAGGGTGGGCATGAAGGTGGAGGTGTACACCGGGCGGTTCAGGATGGTATCCGGAGTCGCGGCGGTGACAGCGGGCTGCCACAGGTACTGGCCCTGGCCGTCCTTCAGCTTCCGCAGCGCCTTGACGGTGCTGTCGTTCATGATGAACACGGAGTTGCGGCGGTAGGGAGCCCGCAGGCTGTAGAACAGATCCATCACCTCATCGAAGGTCACGGCATCTGCCTTCGCGGCAGTCACGCCAACCCCGGCACCGCCCGTCGCGGCCAGGATGCCCAGAGGACGTCCGGTGCCGTTCCCGGTGAAGAAGGCTTCCTCCTCGGCAGCGCCGATCCGGCGTGCAAACTCCTTAGCGATATAGCTGGGCATGTCGAAGACAGAGTCGTTCAGGAGCTCCTCGCTGATCTTGATCATGGTGGCCAGCTTATACGCGCCGATGGAGACCTGACCGAAGGAGTCGTCGCTCTCGGGATAGGCGGCTTCTTCGTCGATCCAGCTTGCGGTGCCCTTGGACGCGACCACGGGGATCTTCCGCTCACCGGAAGAGGTGTGGATCACATGGGCCAGCTGACGGAAGATGTTCTGGTCTTCCAGGGCTTCGATCAGGGTGCGCTCATACTCGTCAGGAACGAGATAGCCGCCCTCGGTGTCCGTGCCGACCTGCAGGGCGTTCAGCACTTCATGGGACACGGACTTGGAGCGCATCACGTTCCAGAAGTTCCTGGTGTAGTCCTTGGTGCCGCGTCCGGTCTTGCTGAGGGGAGCTTCCTCCTCCAGCCGGGTGACAGGCGCGGAAGCCAGCGGCTTGCTGGTAGCCTTGGACATTTCCACATCGAGGGCTTCCAGCTTTTCCAGCCGCACGACCTCCTTGCCGAGCTTGTCCACTTCATCCATCATCTTGTTGAAGATGGCATCGTCCTCTGCGGACAGGGCGCCGTCCGTGCCGCGATGGCTTTCCAGAAAAGCCTTGGCGGCGTTCCAGGTCTGTACGCGCTTGTCGCGCAGGTTCATGAGTTCATTCATAATGATCATCCTCCTCAAAGGTATTTGGTGCGCTGCAGGCGGGCTTCCGCTTCCACAGCAGGTACACGGTTTTCATCGACCGGGGCCTTTTCAGGCTCAGGCTTGGGAACGGAAGCCATCACGCGGTTCATGAGACAGGCCGCTGCCGTCTTCCGGGCAAAAGAAAAGCCCGACACGTTTTGGGTGTCAGGCTGCGCATCGCCCTCGGCGAACATGACCTCGTCACAGAAACCGAGTTCCTTGGCTTTCCAGGCGTTCATCCACGTTTCGCTGTCCATGAGATGGCTCAGTTTGGTACGGGACTGACCAGTCTTGATCTGGTAGGCGTTGATGATGCTCTCTTTCACCTCGTCCAGCAGCTGGATAGCTTTCCGCATTTCATCGGAATCTCCCATGGCTGCGGTGAAGGGATTGTGGATCATCATCATGCTGGTGGGGCTCATGTGGACATGAGTGCCCGCCATGGCAATCACACTGGCAGCGCTCGCCGCCATGCCGTCGATCTGCACGGTGACATCATGGGGATAATCCATGAGCATGGTGTAGATCTGACTGGCCGCGATGCAGTCGCCGCCGGGGCTGTTGATGTGGAGCGTGATCGGGCCGTCCCCGGAGAAAAGCTCCTCCTTGAACATGGCCGGAGTCACGTCGTCCGCAAACCAGCTCTCCTCAGCGATCACGCCTTCCAGATAGAGGGTGCGGGTCTCATCATCGTTTTTGACCCAGTTCCAGAAATGACGCATGGGGATCACTTCCTTTCACGGGAGCGCTGCTCGGCTGTCTGCGTCGGTTCAGCCGGGGTCTGCGCCTTCATGGCGGTTGTAATGGGGATCATGTTGCCGTTGACCAGATAGGCGTCGCCGCCTTCATCCTTCGGGATTGGGTTCTGGTTCTCCAGCGCCCGGATATCGTTGGCGCTCATCCAGCCGTTCTGGCGGGCAATGGCATAGCCCTCCATGCGGGATTTGTAGTCGCCGCGCATCAGGCCGTCGATGTTGAACTGCACATAAAAGCGCCCCTTCTCCTGATCGGTAAAGAGAGCGCGGTTCATGGACTGTTCAATTCGGACGAGCCAGGGCCGGATGGTGTGTACGGCAAAGTCGATGCTCTGGTGCTCAATGTTCGAGAAAGTAGCATGCTCAAGGTTGCCAACCAGATGAGGCGGCACCCGGAAGATGCGGCAGATTTCATCCACCTGGAACTTCCGCGTTTCGAGGAACTGTGCCTCGTTGTTCGGAATGCTCAGGGGCGTGAAGGTCATGCCCTCTTCAAGGATCGCCACACGGTTGGAATTGGAAGAGCCGCCATAGGCTGAATTCCAACTTTCCCGGACGGCCTTCGGATTCTTCACTGTGTTCGGGTGCGTCAGGATGCCGGAAGGCCGGGCACCGTTGGAGAAGAACTTGCTGCCATATTCCTCGGACGCGATGCCAAGGCCGATGGCGTTTTTCTCCAGCGCGATGGGACTGTAACCGATAATGCCGTCAAAGCCCAGACCGGGGATGTGCAGGATGTCCTGCGGCTTGATCACCACGGTCTTGCCGTCGCTGGTGGTATAGGTGTACGTCAGGTTGCCCTTGCTGTCCCGATCCACATCCATGTGATCCGGGAGCAGCGGATACAGGCCGACCACCGTGTTCTTTCCGCTGCGGATGATCTGGCTGTAGCTGTTTCCGTAGAGAAGAAGATGCGCCAGCATGACTTCCCTGAAAACGAAGGAGGTCATTTCCGCATTCGGTTCATCGTGGAGCAGGTGGTACAGAGGGTGGTCTCCGGCTTTCAGGTTGCCGTCGTCCGTCGCCTCATACACACCCAGCGGCAGGCTGGCCACCGTTTCCGAGATTACCCGGACACAGGCATACACCGTGGAAAGCTGAATGGCCGTCTGCGCGGTGACGGATTTGCCTGCGCCGCTGGTGCCGAAGTAGAACACCGGAGCTGCGCTGACACTGTCACGGGGCTTGTCCCGCGCACGGAAGAGAGCGGAAAAAGGATTCTTCATGTTGTCCTCCAATCTTATAGGCCGGAGCCCGTTTTCTTGTCATGGCATCCCTTGCAGAGAGGCTCCCAGTTCGTCTGATCCCAGAACAGCCGCTGGTCGCCCCGGTGCGGAATGATGTGATCCACAACGGTTGCGGGCACGACCTTGCCCTCCGCCTGGCAGAAGGCGCACAGCGGATGCTGCTTCAGGAAAAGAGCACGGGCCTTACGCCAGCGGCTGTCGTACCCACGGGCATCGGCACCGCCGCGCAGCCTGTCGCTGCTCCATTCCATATGATCCTTACAGAACACCTGACCCTGTTCGCAGAAGCCCGGACATCCGGGATAGCGGCAGGGTCTTCTTGGTTTTTGGGGCATTTTGCACCTCCGTCAGATAATCAAAAGTCCACGGGTATCGTAGACGGATTCGCCGCCCTGATTCTTCATGGCCCTGTCCAGCGCCATGACCAGTGCGACCGCTCCGTCCACCTTCTCCGTGGACTTTTCCTTGTCAATTTTCAGGTTCCCAGCAGGATCAGTGCGGACGAAGGCGTTGTCCATGTTCCACCGGAGCACCGGATGCCCGCCGTGATTCAGCTTCCGCTCCAGAACGATGCGCATCAGTTCCTTGGTCGGCGGCGACATATCCCGGAAGCCCTGTCCGAAGGGCACCATGTTGAATCCATCATCCTCCAGGGTCTGCACCATCATGGTGGCGTTCCACCGGTCGTGAGCGATCTCTCGGATGTCGTATCGCTCGCCCAGCTCACAGATGAACCGCTCGATGAACCCGTAATGCACCACGTTGCCCTCCGTGGGCTGGATGAAGCCGCGCTTTGCCCACTGGTCATAGGGCACATGGTCGCGCCGCACACGCAGGGAGAGTGTCTCCTCGGGCAGCCAGAAAAACGGAAGCGCGATGTACGGCTCGTCCTCCGAGGTGGGCGGAAACACCAGCACCAGCGCCGTCAGGTCAGAGGTGCTCGACAGGTCCAGCCCCGCGTAGCACGTGCGGCCCTCCAGCGCGTAGGGGTCCACCACGCCACCGCACTCGTCCCACTTGTCCATGGGCATCCAGCGCACGGACTGCTTCACCCACTGGTTCAGGCGCAGCTGGCGGAACTGGTTCTCGTCCGCCGGGGTCTCCTGCGCCTTACGGAAGGCGTCGCGCACCTTGTCGATGGTGATGGTGTGGTCCAGCGAGGGATTGGCCCGGTACCAGTTTTCCTCGCTCGTCCAGTCCGCCTCGTCCGGCAGGCCGAAGAGCACCGGATAAAAGCGCGGATCGTTCTTGCGCCCTTCCAGAATGTCCAGCGCCTTCTGATGTACCTCCCAGCAGATGGAGTTGCGGTCGGTGCCCGCCGTGGTCAGCAAGAACCACAGCGGCTGTTTTCTGGCGTCGCCCGACCCCTGCGTCATCACGTCGTAGAGCGCGCGGGTGGGCTGGGTGTGCAGTTCGTCGAAGATGCAGGCGGACACGTTCAGCCCGTGCTTGGTGGCCACCTCGCTGGAGAGCACCTGATAGATGCTTCCTGTGGGCTGATAGATCATGCGCCGGGTGGACGGGATGATCTTGACGCGCTTCATGAGCGCCGGAGACTGCCTGACCATGTCCACCGCCACGTCAAACACGATGGCGGCCTGCTGGCGGTCGGAAGCGCAGGAGTATACCTCCGCTTTCCACTCGTCGTCGTTGCAGAGCATGTTCAGGGCGATGGCAGCGCCGAGCTCACTT
>OLPR01001303.1_pt1 | contig 20752 bp, 15 predicted proteins | sample 1672761 | NCBI WGS metagenome assembly OLPR01 (sample SAMEA3136721, study PRJEB25190) | human gut metagenome | biome: human gut; feature: human-associated habitat; material: faeces | place: Austria | collected 2013 | reverse complement strand
TGGTTTAAATATTTTGAAGTTCTTGTCATAAGTGTAGTCTCTCTTTCGTTTACACCTATACAATAAGTCTTAAATAGACATCATTAATGTCAGTTATATTAACAAGTCACCAATGTATCTGTTAAGCCAAAATTTATCAAATTTATATAAATTGATACATTCGTGTTAACAAAATACAACTTTAACTTACAAACAATATATAAGGACATTAATCTTCAATCCATTTATTTACATAAACAACTGGCTTTTTACCAGCTAATCGAACTTCTTTTTTCCATTCGTCTAATCTATTTTTTAATCCTAATAGTTTTAACTCACTCAAATCTGTATGTTCCTTAATTATTCTGGAAGAAGCCTCACTATCAAATATCAACCATACTACAACAGTGTCAATTTCTGGTACATCTTTAAATTCACCAATCGTATACAATCTAAAAGAGTCCAAAGACTGATTCACCACATAATTTAATTTTGAAGAAGTACTACCTATTTTTACCGCAAACATAGTTTTGTCTTTATATAAGTCCATGATCTCTATTTTTTCTCCGCTATCTAAATATGTACTTGATCGATCATGGTTTTCAAAACCATATTGTTCGCCCATTATGTTATTAAAAACGCGTTCTTTATAATATTTATTTTCAATTTTCTTTTTGAATTTTTCATCCGTTAAATCTTTATATTCTTCAAGATCTCTTTCCTCGACCATTTTCTGTTTTCTATAATCTTCGAATTGATGTTTATGAAAATTATACTTTTCATCATATACAACCTCTAAATCTCGTACAGAGTCATTTAAATATTCAACATAATTATCATTGTATCGATACCATTCGCCCTTAATTAATATACATTTCTTTTCATCATCCGTATAATCAATTAATCTTTTCATGTAATCTGTAAACTCATGATCATTTTTTTTGACAATAACTTTAATATTGAAGAAATCTCTTTCTACATCAATATTATTATCAACTATAAATTTTTTTACACTTTCTTTATTCAAATCAGAAACTTTCATTTCAGACCTATGTAGTTTTAATGTGTATTCAGAATCATTGTCATTGAAAACAACTGTAACTCCAACAACATCTAATTCAGAAACATTTACACAATCCAAATTCTCACTTATCTCATGTAATAGTCTTTGATCCAATTTTTTAATTTCATCTTTATCTTTCAGCTTAGCAAAAACAGGAATCTTTTGAATTTCAGGTTTCTTCATTGTATCTTCAACAAACTCAATAAATCTAACCATTTCTTCAAAGTTATCGTCCATCAATTTGGCCTTAATTGAATGGCCAATTTCTATCATAACCTTTTGTTGTTTTCCATTAATATCTAACGCTGCTTTTGCCTTAATCTTCGCATAAGCCTCACCACTATCATATGCAATTTCTGAATAATTCAAATATGCGTTTACTGTTTTATTTTTTCTAGAATTTGGAGAAGTCAAAGTAGTAGTTTTTACTTGCTCAAATTTAATTCTTCGTGCAAAATCAAACGCAAATTCTGTATCACAATATTTATCTACGTTAAAATGAGCCGTCCCAAATGTACATGCATATAATGCTTCTTTAGTTTCACTTTCAATCACAATCACAACTTTTAATGAAGCTGGTTGATTTAAAAACGGTATTGGATTAGATAAAACCCATAACCAATCTGGATCATTTTTTGTTTTATCTTTTCCATCGATATAAACTGAAATTCCATATTTACATTTAGACGTTATCTCAACATTATTCTCATTATCAAATTTGTCATTTAGATTCCTTAAAAACTCATCTTTCTTACGACTATTAATTTTGTATAGATTAATAATACTCATTTAACGCACCTCCAGAACCTGTAATTTAATCACTACATATATTATATAACCTTACTATACTAAAATTAATATAGGAATATGGCATTTACATACTATTTATTTGAAGAGATTATTAAAAAAGAAATATTGCCCTAAAACTATTTTTTTCATGAAAGATAACCAATTAAACCATGATATAAAAAATGACTGTTAAAAATAACAGTCAAATTAATCTTTAGGTTTAGCATCCTTTAAGAAACTAAGTGCAATCATGACTATGACTATACCTATTGGGAAGGCTGCAATAATACTCACACTTTGTAAGTTATTCATTGAACTTTGTGCAAACAATAATGCGATTGGAAAAAGAATCAATAGAATACACCACATCAATTGAAGTGTTTTGTGTGGCATTTCATCTTCTTTTAATTCGTGATAGCAATAACATGAAGCCGTTAGTGCAATAGAATCAAAGCTAGTCGCATAGAAGGCAATCATAGTAAATAATACGGCAACCATGACAAGTAGCGCACAAGGAAGTGTTTTAATAATATCTACAATCATTCCGTATAGATTGCCTGTTTGTGCTAATTGAATCAGAAAATAAGCAACGCCATGCATTTATTATCCTATAGAGTCGTTTTCTAATTCAATGAAGCTAATCAAAGTAGATCCTACACCAAATATATACCAACCGAGAATATAGCAGCGACACAGTATGCAATATAGTAATTTGCGCTTCATAATGGACATGTAAATATGAAAAATCAAAGAAAAAATTCGATTTTTATTTCAATTGAATTAACCTCAGATTCTAACTATTTTAGTTTATTTCAAATATAATTAGTTCAGGATTCTATTATAGTGTTTTTAACAGTTAGACTCTACATATACTTCTATTTATCGGCATATATTTGTAATGCTCTAGAATAATTTTCTATATGAGCAACTATTGTCGACTCTCCTTCTTCACCATCTAAAGTCCAAGCCAATCTTTCATTCGATTCAATAATAATAGATTTAGCTCTATATCTTTCAACATATTTCATATTTAATTCTGGATGTAAAACACCCAATGGATAATTATATAACTCTAATAAGTTTGGCGTATGTTCAACCAATATAATATCAAACAAACCATCCTTAAATGCATTTTCATCTTGTTCAACCATTTCAAATCCTGCAACGCGATTACCATTAATAATTAACCCAAACATTAAATCTTTTTCAACCACTTGTCCATCCATATTCATCTTGACATGATACGGATGTAAGTTAGGTATTTCATGTAATGCCTTAATAATATAGGCCATATTACCAAGTTGTTTCTTTAATTCTTGTTTTGTTTCATAACTCACATTACAAAATGCTCCAAAACCAGCTACATAATTAAAGTATCGAGAATTCATCTTACCAACATCGAAAAACTCTGCATTTTCTTTACAAGCTATTTTTGCACATTGCTTCATATCATTTATTAATCCAAAATTAGTGCCAAAATCATTCATAGTACCTGTTGGATAATAAGAAATGATTGGTTTCTTTGATAATTTCATCAATCCATTTGTAGCTTCATTTAAGGTTCCATCACCACCAAATATTGCAACAACATCAAAATTTTCACCATATGCTTCAATATAGTGACAAATATCCATCTGTTTTTGCGACACATATACTTCCATTTGATAATTATGAGCTGATAACTCATTTAATACATCCAACAATTGTCCCTTTGAATTCTTCTTACCTGAATTAGGATTAATTAGTAGGAGTACTTTCTTTCTATCCATTAATTTTTCCTCTTTCCATATAAAATATACTTATCATAGTAATTTGAATGTTTAGTTACCTCTTTATCAAACTTTTTAAAGCCTAATTCTTCAACTAACGTTGGTGTTTCAATATATAAATTTGTTCCTAATCCTAGTCTATCAGAATTAAATGTTACTCCTAAACTAGCTAAGGTAGTTGGAAATAAATCATATGTTGATATTTTACGAGAGTTTTGAGTTTTCGGTACTGCCACTGAATTAATAATCGTATAAAAACACTTACGATTATATCCAGAATTTTCAATATCATTAAACCAATTTGAATCCATACTTTTATGATCTCCAGCTAATATAATTGTTGTATTTTCATACCACGGTTGTTCTTGAATCCATTTTACTAATTCTGTAACATGTTTACTTGAACAACGAATTACATTCGAATATTGATCTCCATATATGCCTTCACATTCAGAACATGGATAACCACCGATATGATGTGTATCTGCAGTCAACATATTAAAATTGAATGGTTGTCCTGTTGATGCAAGATTTGTTAGTTCTATTTTAGCGAATTCAAACAATTTTAAGTCTTCATATCCCCACCAAACTTTATAGTCTTCATCAATCCATTTATTTTTCTTAGCAGAATTATAATCAACAATATTAAAATTCCCATGTTGCTCAAAATAATATTTTCTACCACCAAATTTTGCATCTGAACCTAGTAATATTTCATTTTGATAACCATTTGATTCTAAAATATTCCCAATTGAATAGGCACCAGGTAAAAAACTTTTATTGCTAACATAACTATTCCCATCAATTGGAATATTTAATGGTACTCCACTCGTTTGTCCTACTAGACCTCCTACAGTCCAACTAGATAATGAAGGCACTAAAAATCCATTATTATCATTATTTCCAAAAGAAAAAGTCAAATTGTTATCCGCTAATTCTGTTAATTCTGGAATTCTCGATTCTTCAAAAGCTCCACCATGATCAAAATCTTCATATGTGGTTTCCATTGATTCCAAAAAGATATATATTAAATTTCTCTTTTGTTCTGGGAATATATAACTTACAGTTGATGGATCAACATAATAGTTTTCATAAATCTTAGAAGGATGAGAAATATTATACCAATATTCATCAATACCTACTGCGTAAATACAATCAGTTATACCAAAACCATATATAAATAAACAGGCCACTGTTGTAACTATAATTAAAATATTATATTGTTTACATTTAAAAATATTATTTTTTATATCTGAACTTACAACCCTATCTCTTAAATAACAAAAAAATAAAAGTAAACCAGATATAAATGCAGGCATTGGCAAACAATATTCAACAAAGCTTTCTACAAACGATGTATCTGTACCTTCCATAGGAACGATTAAATGAAATAATATTTGTTCAAATGATATATTCCCAAAATTTTGTGGAACCCATTCTCCAACTTTAATTAGTAAAAGTCCAAGAAACACCAAAATACATGTTAAAACTGAAATCAATCTTCTTTTTTTCACAGGATGACCTCCAACGCAATGATTAGTATAACAAAAAAAGCTTTCAAAATTCAATGTCATACGAATATATAATAAGCTTAAAATTAATTGAACATGTATAATTCCATTAATTTTTTTTGAATTATAATTCTTTTAATCAAAAAAGGAATCAATTTAAGGTATAAATCACCTAAATTGACCCCTATAAATTATTAGATTTCTCGTATTCTTATTTACTTAATAATACTTTAACCATGCCTACAATATCATAACCATAGTTTTTACCAGTTGCCCAACCATATCCCATTGGATTTTCTTGAATACCCAACCATTCTACATATGGCGCTGTGTTTCGTGTAACCAAGTTAAATCTTGGGTCCACACACGCATTATTTAATGGACTTGTTGAAGCATAAGCCTTTAAATGCTGGATTTGAGCTCGAATTCCAGTACGAACATCCTTAAAAGAAGCTCCATGTACAGCACCAGTAGCACCAATACCTGCAAAGTTATATTGGTTTGGTAAAACATCACCACCATATTTTAAGAAACCCGTTTCCTTCATACATTGCGTAAAGGCAACCTCTGCCTTAACACCCTCAGCATTGGCTTCTTCATAGAAGATTTGTGCAAACTGCTCAATTGTACTTGCTCCACCCTTGGCAAGACTACCATCATATTTACCTTCATATTTTGCCTTGAATGTATCATATCCACTCGCATTGGCCTTATAATAACGAACCATTTGAGCTACATTTGTCTGACTAGTCCCCATAATTTTTGTCAAACTTACTTGTACATCTTTACTAATATATTCAAACACCCACTTTTGAGCAGCCGAATTATTTGAAGTATACAATTGAATGTTTGAACCATTCGAAATCTTACCACCATATACATCTAAAACGCGACTTGAATGCAATGCAGAAATAATCTTAAGATTTTGATTACTATCAAACGCAATGATCCACTTTTGATTATATCCATTCAACTGACTCTGTTGATTTACATTCGCACTATTACCACTTGAAGTAGCCGTCAAATACATACCTGAATTGACATTTTTAAAAGACACATATCCTTTTGAATCATGTGAAACCAACCATTTTTGTGCATCCGTTTTATTCAAAGAATATAATTGAACATTTGCTCCAGAATAAGCACTACCACCCGAAACATCTAACGCAAATCTTACATCACGATTTTTAATATAGTAAACACCATCATCCATCATATTCTTATTTTGCGCTGCCAATTGATCCAATTTTTCTTGCTCTGTTACTACCTTATTAAACTGCCACTGTTGAGCAATAGTATCATTATCTGCATATAACTGAATATTTGCACCCGAACGAGTTGTACCACCACACAAATCAATTACATAATTTGGATCTAATGCAGAAATAATTGTATAACCAGAAGAATTCTTCTTGATAATCCATTTTTGTGCACGACTACCATTTGAAGAATACTGCCAAATGTTTTGGCTATTCTTAACTGTACCACCATACAAATCTAAAGCCTTACCTGATTTAACATTCGTAATTGTGACATATCCATTTGAATCATTTTTAATTTTAAATGTTTGTGCCTCAGAACCATTACGGGTATACAATTGAATATTCGCACCACTCGATGTTGAACCACCATATACATCAAAACCATAACTATTATTTTTTGCACTACAAATTTCATACTCACCATCCGCAATCGTATTTTTATTTTGCGTTGCAAGAGTATCAAGACGTTCTTCTTTCGTCACATACTTTGTCAAATTCCATTTTTGACTAGAAGATCCTGTATACGAATACAATTGAATATTTCTACCACTTATTGCTTGTCCACCACTCAAATCCAATACATAATTTGGATTTAGTGCAGAAACAAACACATAACTATTACCATCTTTTTTTATAACCCATTTTTGTGCACGAGTACCATTTGAAGTGTATTGCCAAATATTCTGTTCATTCTGTGCAGTACCACCATATACATCAAGTACCCTACCTGATTTTGCGTTTGTGATAGTAACATATCCTTTGTCATCATGTGTCACTTTGAATAATTGAGCTAGCGTATCATTACCCTTATACAATTGAACATTAGCTCCATTTGTTGTATAACCACCATAAATATCAAATACATATTTTGTGTTTATGCTTGACTGAATCAAATACGTTCCATCCGCAATTAGATTTTTATTTTGACTTGCCAAAGTATCCAATTCTGAATACTTTTGTTGCAAACCTAAAGCATTCACAATACCTTTGGCATCCGCAACACCTAATTGTTGCAGTTTTGCATCTGAACTTAAATACTTATTATATTCATCTGGATTGTTTAAGAAACAATGCTCAATAATCAATCCTGAAATATTTTGTTCTTTCGCATAACGAATAATTCCATAATAATCTCTATCACTACTATTTGGATTGGATGAAGTAGAACCATCCATATAGTTTCTGATTTTAATGCCACGATCATATAACCCTAAGGCAACCAATTGACTCTGTATAGCTTTAGCCATAGCTTGTCCATTACTTGATAAACTCGCATTCCCACTTGTATTTGGAAAATACACTTCAGCACCATGAGCCGAGGTATTCGCTGCTGAATTTAAGTGAATACTGATAATGTAAGAAGCCCCTGCCTTTTTAGCTGTCATAACACGTTCAATCAAATCTTGTGCAGCATTTTCACTTGGTCTTGTGTCCGTTGTTCTTGTCATTACAACATTCACATCATATTTCTCTAATTCTTCTTTACAATAATTGGCAATCTTTAATGTTAATGCAGACTCTTTTTGACCAAATGCATTCGCACCTGAATCACTACCACCATGTCCAGGGTCCAAACAAATTGTCATACCACCAGTTGCTGCTCTAGAAAATTCATCAATTGACATAATAGAAGCTTCACTTGCCATACCATTTGCGATTTCTTCTTCCGCTTTATTTACATCCGTAACTTGAATAACACCCTCTTGATCTTGAGAATCTTGTGTTAAATCCGCTAGTGTTTCATCATAGCCAACATATTCTTGATCCACACCAAATTTAATATCCATCTCTAAATCACTAAAATTCAAATAATAAGCTTGTCCATTATAATCATAATGAATTGAAGTTACTTGATATTCACCCTTATTACTAAATACATTCGAAAACTTCACTAAATTACCAACAGTTTCTGAACTCTCTAAATCCAAAGTTGTTCCATCCTCTTTTTGAATGGTAATTCTAAAATTCGAATACCCCTCTGTATTATTTAATGAAAGAACAAAGTTTTCGGTTTCCTGGCTCGATACAACGGGACTATCTACTAAGAAATATTCCATCATACTTGAATCACCCATTTGTTCTTCTACATTTGTATCTGTATTTTCTTCAACATTCTCTTCAGAAGTTGTTTCTTCTGTTGTATTTGTATTCTCTGTATTTGTTTCTTCTGTTTCAGTTTCATCCGTTGTCGTTTCATCCACAGTATTTGTTTCTTCTTGTGTAATTTCATCATCCGCAAATACAGTATATGTATTTGACAAAGTAGAAACAGACATAAATAAACTTAATACTAAAGCTAAAACTGGTTTTAATCTTTTATGCATTGTCTTTTCCTCTTTCCAATACTTTTAATTTTAAAGGAACACAAAAATAATTTCAATACAACTTAAAAATAACCAAGCGCATAAAACGCTTGGTTATAGATTAAACTTGAGTTAATTTGAATTTTTGAGCATTTGTACCATTATCACGATAAATATGGATATTTCCTTCATTCTGAATTCTACCACCATAAATATCTAAAACATAATCTTTATCTAACGCAGACACAAATGTTAAACTACCATCACTATTTTTTCTAGCAATCCATTTTTGTGCATATGTATCATTATATGCATATTGCCATACATTCGTAAAACTTTGAGCCTTACCACCATATACATCTATTGCTTTATTCGTATCTACATTAATCAATGTAATGTATCCGAACGCATCTTTTTTGATTTTCCACTTCTGTGAACTTGCCTTATTCGCGTTTGCTAATTGAACATTACCATTAGATGCGTTAAATACTACATTATTATTTGTGTAACACTCAATTACATATGTAGATTCCGTAATATCTGCATTATATTCCTTAGCCATTGTATTTAAGTGGTCACGTGGACTTTCATATTCTATAAAAGACCAAGTTTGAGCCTTCGTATTATTTGATTTATAAATCTGAATATTTGAAAAATTTTGAACTCTTCCACCATATAGATCCAATACATAATTTGAATCTAAAGCCGAAACGATCTTATAGCCAGATCCAACATTTACTACAATCCATTTTTGTGCATATGAATTATTTGAAGTATATTGTACAACATTTTGACCATTTACATTTTCACCACCATAAACATCAAGAACTTTGTTTGAACCTACATTCATAAATGTCACATATCCTTTTGAATCATGAACAATTTTCCATCCTTGAGCTACAGTTCCATTATTCTTATAAATCGTAATATTTCCAAAATCACTCTTACTTCCACCATATACATCAAAAACGTAACTTGTATTTAATGAAGAAGCTATAAAATAAGTTCCATCCGCAATCGCATCTTTATTTTGAGAAGCTAATTTATCCATCTCTTCACGCGTATTTTTAACTTTTAATAACTTCCAACTCTGCGCTACTGTACCATTAGAAGTATAAATTTGAATTGGAGAACTATTATTTGTTGAACCACCATACAAATCAAATACGTATCTTCTATCCCAAGCCGAAGAAATAATCCAACTGCCATCACTATTACGAGTGAATATAAATTGAGCTCCTTTACTAGAAGCATTTACACCTTGGACTAGACGACTACTCTTCATTTGATTCCAATTTGTTGTTACACCTAAATATAAATTGGATTTAACATTTTTTATTGTATAATAACCATTTTGATTCTTTATAATTTCAAATTGCTGAGCCACAGATCCATTCCAATCATAAATTTGCACATACGCACCATTTGAAATAGAACCACCCACAATATCAAAGACTTTATTATTATTCTTTGAACTTACAATTTCATAAGTTCCATTACTCATTTCATCTTTTATAATATCAAATGTCAAAGTTAATTTACCCGTAAACATATTCATACCAATAATAGTAACTGTTCCTTTACCAACATCTATATTATTTGAGTAAATAACTTTATAATCTTTTCCCTGAACCAATCCCGTATTCTTAATCGAAAGATTAACTTCAGGTTCTACTTTATTTCCAGTATAATATACATTTCCTACATGTCCTGTACCTTTAGATACATCCAAATATAAGGTTGTATCCACATACTTACCTAATGAAAAGAATGGACCACCATCTATTTTATCCAATCCAAAACTAGAAGGATGACTAAATATTTCACTAATATGGACACGCCCATTACGTGTACTTGTATAAGGATCATAAACCGTAGTATATCCTTGTGCATCCAATCCAAACAATAAGATCTCATGAGAAATACCAGGCCAAGGACAAAATCTTCCACCCTCAACAGTCGCTGCAATCATATTCCCTTTCATCAATTCATTTTTGGCGGATTCTATATTAATATTATTCTTATAAACTAATCCAAAGTGATTTGAAATAAGACTCCAAGTATCTCCTCCTGCACCAATCTCACGTACATTATAGATACCTGCATTATATAAAATATTCCCCATATCAATAGGTGTATAATTTGTTCCATTAAGCGTATTTACAATCATGGCAGCTGTTGTCGGAACACAACCACTACTCGCAAACGTATAATTTCCATAGACTGACCAAGCCCAACGATCATCTCTTTGACAATAGTAAGAAACACCATTCCAGCTTGCCTTAGTAATCAACCCATCATTATCCGTATTATAAGTAACTTTATCAATTTGGAAAGTTCCCTGTAATCTTTTACCAAAATTATCATAGTACTTAGCACTATTTCCAACATTTACAAAACCAACCGATAAAGTACCATCATTTTTAAAATTGTACCAATTTCCATTTACTTGTTTTTCACCAAAACTTTGAATACCATTCTCAAAATAATAGATTTTACCATCCAAATGCGTCATTCCATTAAAAGCCAAACCATTCTCTAGATAATAATGGACTTGACCATCCTCTTTCTTCAAAGAATAAAGAATAGTGCCTGTGCTCAAATCTTGGTGCTTCTGCATATTTGACTGTAAAACACCTGACTCATTGAAATAATAAGCATCTGTACCAATCGTATTAAAACCCGTTACCTTATTACCATTCTCATCAAAATAATACTTCTGCCCATCAATATCCTCAAAGCTATTTGTAACATAGACACCATCTTTGACAAACATAGTATAATCCGTATTCCAACCATCTAATAACTTAGAACTTGTATCCATTGAATCCTTTTCATCGGTTGTTACAGAATTATCTGGATTTACAACACTATCAATCACATCCACTAAGCTATCCGATTCTTGTGTATTTGTCGTTTTTTTTAATTGCTCTACACTATTTTCTTCTGCATGAACAATTGTATCCGCAAAATTATAACTTACAACGGCTGCAAGAACGGCAAAACCAACCTTAACAATATCTCTTGAATTCATTCAAATCACCCTCCACAAAAAACATTATATAACTTTCATAAAAGTATGACAATTATCTTTTGTTAATAAATCAAAAGATCACCTCAATTGAAGTGATCCCATTAAACATATTTAATATTCAATTTACGAATAAAATGGTACATAAACATTGTGCAATGTAATTGATCAAAAAGAACATACAACAAAATGCATACATTGACTTTAAAAGAATCTTCTTTGTTCAATGAAAAATGATAATAATCATTTTGCTTTAAGAAATTAAAGGATTCCTTATAAATTTTAGCATATGAATTCTTCTCTAATACGCTAGCCTGCATCAATAAATATTGAACAACCGTTTTTAAATAAAAATAATCAACATATTTCTTATCATACTTATATAAATTCAATGTATTTTGAATCTTATTCAACAATAATAAAATATCATTATTTCCATGAACTGAATTCTTGTTTTGCGTCAACGAATTAACATTATAACAATAATTGTACCCAGCATAATTAATGACTTTAACTTTATTCGTTAAAGTATTACACTTTATATTCATATAAACATCTTCACCTAAAACAAGCTTTTCATATTCAATACCATTGCTTTTAAGATAGTCTAAACGATAAAGCTTACCACACGTAGCAACATAACGAAATTCATCCCATACAGATACCTTTGGATTTGAAACATACATTAATGAATGGTCTTCCAAACTTACTTTCTTATATCCGGAGATTAGTACATCATTATCTTGGATTTCTTGATGCAATCTTTCTAAATAATCCTTATCGATATAATCATCTGAATCAACAAATGTAATATATTTACCAGTAGAAAGTTGTATTCCCCTATTTCTCGTTTTTCCAGCACCTTGATTCTCAAAAGAAAATACTTTAATACGTGAATCCTTATAGCTCTTTAACACCTCTAACGTATTATCCTTTGAACCATCATTGATCAACAACAATTCAAAATTACTATATATTTGTTCTAAGACACTATTTACACAAACTCCAATATATTTTTCAGCATTATAAACAGGTACTACAATTGAAATTAAATCCATTTTTATACCTCCTTAAAATCTTGTTTACGCATGATATAAATATAGATTAATAAATACAGCAAGAATTGAATAAACATACATAATAAATAAGCAAACGATGCTCCAATTAAACTAAAATTGATAATAAACAGTTTAGAAACAAACAAAGCAAATAATGATGTCACAGAATAAACGATAAACTGAACAAAAGTATGTCGAATCGTAGTAAGTGCTGCCGATACTAGTGTACTTAATGAATAGAAAATGGCACCCAAAATAATTAAAATCAAGCACAATTTATAATCCGATATATTAACACCATATAAAATATTTAATACAGGTATTCCGAGTAGATATGCTCCAATAATACACACTAAACCAAAAACAAGAACTAATAAAGCCGATTTAAAAATCAAAATATTAAACTCTTTTTTCTGTCCCAATGCATATAGATTCGCAACCGTATTTAGAATAGGTTGCAACAAGTATTGACATGCCAAACTAATAATTGTAGCAGGCATTAACACAATACCAAAAACGGCTTGTAAAGATTCTACAACAATACCATCCAACGCATACTTTTGTGCATTGACTAAATATACAGCTAAAAACAAAATTGAAAACGAGAAAAATCCATCTTTATATAATTTAATAATATTTGTTAGACTAATTTTTTCTTCTTTTTGTATTAAATTCTTTGTTTTAGGAATGTCATATAAAAATAAAACTACAAGCCAAATTAAATCTAATCCAACACAAGATAATAATAGATTCTTTGTGACCATATCTAAAACTACGAAGACTAAAATTGAAGCTATCGATTTAAAAAACAAGGACTTACCAACAAGTTCTAAATTGTCATTCTTTTGAAGCACCCCATAAAATACATCTGAAAAAACTTCACAACATTTCATAAAACATAGCGCAAATGTAACACTCATTTTATATGCATCATACTTCATAATTAGACAATATATAAGAACAGTGACCATCATTAGAATGCAGCTTGATATTCTATGTACAATATATTCTTTATTTGAAAAATCTTGCTTAACATCCGTAACTTGAAAAACCCTGCCTTCATAATTACCAATAAAACAAAACAAACAAGCCAATGAAAAAGCAAGTGTAAAAATACCTGAATCCTTTAGACCATTGATTCGAGTTACAATAATCATAAAAAATAAGGAGTTAAATGCATTTGCAGTTGTCCCTATCATATTCCATATGACATTTTTCTTTGTGTTGTTTCCCATATTAACCCCTCTATATATTTTTCTCTATTAACATATACGTAACGTGCCCTACCATGATACTCAAAGGTATAGAAATCAGTATATTTAATCCGACAGCCATAGATCCACCAAATTCACTAATGACCATTTGTTGAATTGGCCAACCACATAAATATATATCATAAGATAAGTTACCAAGAGACGCAAATCGAGCATTGCATTGAGGTAAACAAAATGAAATATATAAAGTTATATAAGGAATGAATAGAAAAGATCCAATTTGACCATATCCTAAACCAATCAACAAAATAAATAGTATGCAAGAAAGTACAAAATATACATTTTTCATTGTAATATCATCTCTATAAATCCAATAAAAAGAACCCCAGAAAAACAAGAAACATGGTTGAATGTAGCCTTTAACACTCAAAAAAATGTGTAAAGGAATAAAATTGATACCGATAAAAACAAGAATTACCAATAAAGCAGCAAATTTATAACTCTTTTTGTTCACCAAATTTAATTTATAAGCAATCAATAAAATAATATAACAAACAAATTCTAATGGTAACGTCCATAAAGGACCATTTATGACTCCAGGATAAATATTATTTGTGAATACACCAGGCAAGTTATGAATAGGTATCAAAATAAAATTTAAACAATATTTAAAAAAGTCAGTTGATACAAAAAAATCAATTAGACTATAAGACGAAAAAAATAAAGCACAAATCACGATACAAATCACAAGTGTAAACCATAATGGTGGAAATATTCTTATAAATCTATTATGAAGATACTTTTTTGAATTCTTGTTTTTTAATAAACTTTTAGTCACAAAAAAGCCGCTACTCATAAAGAATATCGCAACGGCTAAACTACCAAAACCAATAGATTCAGAAGATACAGTCGATAAAAAATCAGTATATTCTGCACCTTTAGAGAGTGGAAAAGCATGTGAGACAATCACAAATATGGCAGCTATAAACTTTAATAAGTTTAAATTATTACTTCTTGTAGACTCAAATGTTTTTAACGTAACACTATTTTGTGTCATTATGCTTCTCCATAATCAAATTAATTTTTGTATTATCACCCCAAATAGCAGGTGAATCATATGGACGTTCTGGGAATTTTCCATAGTCTGGACGAATACTATAATGATTCTTCTCAATAAATTCATTCACTTTATCCGCTAATGAAACTGGTTTTCCAGAACAACAATTGATAATTCCGGTAATTTCAGATTGTGTAGAAGCTGTCGCAATTTGTTTTGCGAGTTCATCTACATGAATAAAATCATATTTATTTTTACCAGAAACAAATGGGAATGAAGCCTTACCCTCATGCTCCATCTGTGTTATCTTAGTAAAAATTGAATTATTATTGGAATCATCACCTAAAATATAATATGCACGCAACCACATTAAAGACGTATTTGATTTTTCAGCCAATAATAAAGAGGCTTCTCTTAATGCATTTTTTGCGATACCATACATTGACAATGGATTTGTAGGTGTATTTTCATCAACACAACCCTCATAATATCCAATTTCATGCATAGTTCCCATTACAGATAAATATTTAACGCCACCATCAATCATATTCTTAATGAAAGCATAGTGTTTTGACAACATAGACATATGAGCATCCGAAGCATGATTAAAACCATCTTTCCAAGCCATATGAATACATGCATCCGGTCTACCTAGCTTGTTATAAATATCATCCGAAAAAATATCTAATGATAAAAAAGTTGCATCCGTATTGATCCCTTTATTTATCATATCTACTGCAATAACTTCATGATGCATTTTGATCAATGCATCAACTACATGTCTTCCAATATATCCAGAAGCACCTGTAACAACTACCTTCATTTTATCATCTCCTACAATTTATTACTTTTTTCACTCAACGCGTACACAGTATTTATTCCATTCGCAATAAATTTTGGCCAATATAAACTCATGATTTCCAAATCCTCTTTTTTACGGATATTTTCACCCAAGTTTTTTGAAGTAGCTGACTCCGCATAAATTCTATGTCCCAATAATGGTTTATCAATATAAATAAACTCACCATTTAATTCAGCTAAATCACACCATGTTTTATAATCACAACTATTAATGTAATGTGTATCAAAAATAGACTTACCCGCAACCACCTTATTGTAAGTAGCAGCTGGACAACAAATTGGACAACCAATTGATAAAATTCTTCTACGAATAAATTTAGAAGTCTGATTCTTATCCTTCTTTAAAGGCGCAAGCATCATTCTCTTCACTTTTAAAATTTTATTTGTATAGATTTTTTTATCATTACGAATCTCATAATAATCTGTAAACGCAAGAATAAAATCATGTTTATTCCCAATATATTTCAAAGTTTTTTCTAAAAAATCCGGTTCATAATAATCATCTTGATGTGCAATTGTAACCAATGGAGTTGGCGCATGATCATAAGCCCAGTTCCAGTCAGCTCCAGCATTTTTAGGACTAGGATTCACAAACAATTCTAAACCATATTTTTGACACAACCCCTTAATATGATCATTCGGTGTTGATGTTGAAATAAATACCTTACTCTTGATTGTTTGATTCAATAAAGATTGAATCGTCATTTCTAAATGAGGATTTTCTTTATATGCACAAATCACAAAACTATGATCGTTTTTATTAAACATTTAATTACCTCCAAAATAGTTATTTTTTGATTTCACTTTTTAATAATGAAATTTCTTGTACTAATAATGTAATCTTTCGTTTCTGCGCAGAAACAATAACAGTTAATGACATAGTTATAAAGAACAAGATAACCAATAACACACCAATAACCATGTTGGAAACCGTTTGGAAGCCAACTAAATTCGCAATCTTAATCAATGCATTTGGAAAAATTGCTAAAAACAATAAGATTAAAGCACCTAGACCCCATAATAAAGAATACTTTACCGGAATTCTACCCTTGTGTAGTATACGAATTACAACCACAGCTAATACTAAGGCAATAATAAGAACACCCAGTCTTAAATTTAAAGGCATTATTTTGACCTCCTTGTTCCAATTATCATAATAGATAATAAAACATTAATCATATAATACACATTCTTCCAACTACGAATGCTAGACACACCACCATTACGCTCCTTCATTTCAACAGGAACTTCCTGAATTATTAATCCCTGTTTTAAAATTTGCGTAGTTGAAATTGGTTCTGGATATTCTAATGGATAATCCATCGCAAATTGTGCAATCAAACCTCGATCTACTGCTCTAAAACCAGATGTAACATCATATAATTTTTCACCTGTAAAAAACTTAATGAATGATGAAATAATCTTGATACCCATCTGACGAGCCTTTGTAGACTTAAACTCACTTGTCGAACCCTCGACAAAACGAGAACCAATTGTCATATTCGCTTTACCTTCAAAAATAGGTTTACAAATATCCTCTACAAAGTTTACATCATGCTGACCATCCCCATCAAATTGGATGGCAATATCATAATCATGTTCCAACGCATATTTATAACCCGTTTGAACAGCTCCACCAATACCTAAATTATGAACCAATTTAACATGCGGCTTATTATTTGACGTTAGTATTTCTTCTGTTCTATCTCTAGAGCCATCATTTATGACAATATAATCTAATTTATTTGAAGAATGATTCTTATTATATTCATCAATTGTATCGATTGTTGATAAAATAGAATCTTGTTCATTATATGCCGGAATAATTAACAATACTTTATTCATTATTCTCCCCTTTTCCTTTTTTTACCACTTTAAAACATAACATAAGAAATCATTATCCTCAAGTTATTATGAATTTTTATTAACACACAAATAGATTAGTGTGTTAATAACTCAATCATCATCGAAAATATTGCCAAAATACCAAGGTAGTTACACGTATTCAATAATTTAAATTTTGATATAGATCCTGCTTCATACGTATCTTTATTGAAACATAAAAACAACAATGGAATAACAGGTAAAATATATCTTCCTTGGAAACCTTCAATCACACTTCCGCCAAAAAGTCCAATACTACAAGACCATGTATACATACCACTTAAAGTACCTAAAAAACAAATAATGATTATTAATGCGAATATATATTGATTAATTTTTTTTATACCTAAAAGTCCAGGACTAATTTTAGAAATCAAAATGCTCATAACACAGATATATCCAAGAATAATTGGCGCAAATATACCAACATGACATAATTCCATGGAACCTCCTACAGCAGATAAAATGTAAAAGTTCGATCTATTATATAACGTTTGGCGTAATACAGTATAAAAAAATCTAGGGTGAATTGCCAAATACAATACTGATACATTAGATACCATTCTACCTAATATGATAGCTGCAAGTATATATGCAAAACATAATAAAGCTAAAATCACTCCAATTGTTATATATCCCTTCTTATTCTTGAATCTTTCAAAATCAATATCTTTTATAAAGAAACTTAATGGTGCTAATACTAGTGGTGAATATGCAAAACTCTTACATGGAATCAACAATAAACATGAAATCACCAATAAAATAATTTCTTTTTTACCGAGTTTTCTATTATAGAATAACTGCATTGTCAAAGAAGTAATCAAAAAGGCTAGTGATAAAACTATACTGTCATATGACACACTAAAAGCTTGTTGTAAAGTGATTGGAAAGAGTGCTAGTAGCACAAATATCTCTTTAAACTTTGGTGTTTTCTTCAAACAATATCCTAGTGCTAACAAAAATAAACTAAAATTTAAAAATCTTCCTAATAAAACACATAATAAACCATTTAGATTTAATAATCGTCCTATTGCAATTCCTAGACCACTTACAAAATAAGTATACATGTATATACCAACTTGAACCACTTTTTGTTCTGAATCCACTAATTCTGTCTCACCTGAATTTTTATTCAAAACATTTTGAACATAACGATTCATTACTACATCATTGGCATATCCATAATTAAAAATATCTAAATCACATTTTCGCATTTTGATATTATTTACATCATCCTGTATTCCTAAAATATTATTCGAAATATGATATGCATTTTTTATGTGAGCATTTATTTCATCAGGGACATTACCTACTGGAATAAATACATTTAGAATCATCCCCAAAACAAATACAGAAGCTAAACAATATTTATTAAAATCCAAATGACAGAACTTCAATATAAATGCCATTACGCAAAACAATACAACTAAGAATCCACTGGTAATCAATGCTAATTTTGAAAAAGAAGTAAACTCATTAGTAACTATACTTAAACTTAAGTTATGTTTATCTGTATTTAAGTTAAGCGTAGATGTACTATCCGTAGACAATACTAATTTCAATTTCTTGCCTTTTAAATTGGTTAATTTATCTTTAAATCCTAACACAATTGGATTATCTTTTGTAACATTTTCCACCTTTAATGATCCATTTCCAATTAATGTCTCTTTATCATATAAAGAATATTTAATTGTAAAATCATCAAATGATTCATCTTCATGCGCAAACACTTGAATTGCTTCTATTTGTTTGTTTGAAACATCAAATTCTTGTGCAATCTGATTAAAACTATTTAATTCCACATAATTTTCATTATTCATTGGAATAACACTATAGCACCTTGTTTTTATTGCACTATCTTTAACAAGCATGAAAAATGTAAATATTATAAAGAATAAACAACAAAATTTTATAAAACTATTAAAAGAAATTTTTTTCATAACTCCTCCATTCCAAGATAATTGTCAAAATTAAATCAATTCTTTCAAATATCTCTTTAGTGCATCCTGCCAAGTTGGAAGAGGTTTAAACCCATTTTCTACTAATTTTGATTTATCCAAACGAGAATTAAAAGGACGAGCTGCTTTAGATAAACCATACTCTTTCGTTGTTACTGGAATGACTGTGTTTGTATAACCCGCTTGTTTAAAGATTTCACACGCAAAATCATACCAACTGATATAGCCACCCTCATTTGTTGCATGATAGTAACCATATTTATCCGTTTCAATCATGTCGACTAATAAACGAGCTAAATCATAAGTATAGGTTGGTGTACCAATTTGATCATTTACGACTTTTAATGTATCAAATTTCTTTCCAACATTTAACATTGTCTTAATGAAATTATTTCCATTCTTTCCAAATACCCACGCAATACGAACAATAAAGTATTTTGATAAAGTATTTGATACAGCTAGTTCTCCACCAAGCTTAGTTTGTCCATATACATTCAATGGTTTATAATCCTTACAATCGGGTTGCCAAGGCGTTGTTCCTTGACCATCAAATACATAATCCGTAGAAATATAGACCATTTTCGCATCAATTTCTTTACAAGCATCCGCAATATTTTGTGTACCATCCACATTAATTGCTTTTACTTTCGCTTGTTTATCTTCATCTTCGGCTAAATCAACTGCCGTCCATGCCGCACAATGCACAACGACATCTGGCTTTATAGACTTGATTGTATTCATCACAGCTTCTGAATTGGTGATATCTAAAGATACATATTCAGCCGTTGTTACATATGTACCATCTTGAATTCCATTATAACTTTCAGCTAAGTCTGTACCTATTCCAACATATCCTCTAGAAGCCAATTCATTCATAACATCATGACCTAATTGACCTGCAACACCTGTCACAAAAACCTTCATTTATTCATCCTCCTATTTATAGTAAGAAAAGCTAAAGATTATTCCTTAGCTCTTCCTTTTTCTACATACATCTTTTCAAAATAGTTTTG
>OLPR01001302.1_pt1 | contig 20758 bp, 18 predicted proteins | sample 1672761 | NCBI WGS metagenome assembly OLPR01 (sample SAMEA3136721, study PRJEB25190) | human gut metagenome | biome: human gut; feature: human-associated habitat; material: faeces | place: Austria | collected 2013 | reverse complement strand
GCGCCGAAAAAGGCCGCGAAGCAGAACAGCGGCCGTTTTTTCATCAGCATCATATTAAATCACGTATCGGCTGCCGGCCTTGGCCAGCTGTGCGCCGGGGAAGGCGGCCTGAGCCTGGGAAAGCAGCGTTTCCGGGTCGTTGCCGGGCCGCAGGTGCGTCAGAATCAGCGCCTCCGCGCCGGCGTCCCGGGCCAGTTCGCCGCAAAGCCCCGCGGACAGATGCGGGGCGGCGGGATTCCACTGGGCGTTGGTCAGCCCTGCGTCCGCCAGAATCAGGTTCGCGCCGCTGGCCATCAGTTCCAGCCCCGGGGCCTGATTGGTGTCTCCCGTGTAGAAAAAGGAGCGTCCGTCGCATTCCACCCGCAGGCAGACCCCCGGCACCGGATGCACCGCCGGCAGAAAGCTCAGCCGCATTTCGCCGATGGTTCTATCCTGGGGTTCTATAAAGTCCAGCCGGTCGCATTCGATCAGCCGGCGCACGGTTTCCGGCTCCCGGGGGGCGATCACCGGCAGATTGCGCCGCATGGGCGTAAATTGCAGCAGATATTGCAAAACTCCCATGTCGGACATGTGGTCGAAATGCAGATGGGAAAGCACAATGGCTGTGAGCTCTTCGATTTTCACATATCGGGTCGCCCGGGCCAGCACGCCGCTGCCGCATTCGATCAAAAGCTTCGTTTCGCCGCTGTCGCTTTCCAGCAGATATCCGGAAGTCGCGCCGCCGGGGGCGGGGAAGGGGCCGTTCATGCCCAATATCGTCAGTTTCATGGGAAAAACACTCCTCTGATCCATTGTTTTGCTTCATTATAATCCATTATAGCACATTTGCCTTCGGTTGCATATCCTGGAATTGTCGGGCATAGGATTGCCATGGCTTGCAGGAAGGATGTGTTTGCGCAATGAAGCTATTGGCAGTCTATCATGCCGGATACCTGGATTCCCTGGGCGGCGCACGTCAATTGCGCCGGGGAAGGCATCTGATTCGCGGAGGCGGCGAGATTTCGGGAGAAATCATGGCCGCGGTGCTGGGGCGCATCCGCAACGCCGCCGCCCTGGCCCGGGAACTGAACTGCGGCCCCCGGCCGGAGCAGATCGTAACCGCCGCATACCGGCGCTGGGGCCAGGAATATCCCCGGTATATCGAAGGCCCGGCGGCTACGGTGGTGATCGACCGCAGCACCGATACCCTCGTCGCCTCCCGGGACAGAATGGGGGAACGGCGGCTGTTTTACTGTCGCCATGGGCGCACGGTGGCCCTTTCCGACCATCCCGACCCGCTGCTGGACACTCCTTACGCCCAACGCATTGTGGACGCTCAGGGCCTGAACGAGCTTTTCGCCCTAGGGCCCGCCCGCACCCCGGGAAAAACGCCCCTGCGGGACGTGATGGCTCTGGAGCCGGGCTGCTGTCTGGCGGCGGACCGAAGGGGCGTAAGGGTATGGCGGTATTTCGCGCCCCGGGCCCGGCCCCACGAGGACAGCCCGGAGGCCACGGTGCAGACCGTGCGGGCCATGCTGGAACGGGCGGTGGAGGAGATTCCCGAATCCGTAGACGGCGCCATGCTCTCCGGCGGACTGGATTCCACGGCTCTGACGGCGCTTCTGCACGCAAAAGGCCGCCCCATGCGCACCTTTTCGGTGGATTATCAGGGCGACCTGACGGAATTTACCGGCAATGCCTATCAGCCGGAGCGGGACCGGGATTACGCGGCCATGGCGGCGGAGCTGTTTTCCCGGGAACATAAAAACATCGTCCTGGATTATCAGGCCCTCACCGGCTCCCTGGGGCAGGCCCTGGACGCCCGGGGCTTTCCGGGCATGGGCGATATCGATTCCTCCATGCTGCTCTTCGCCCGGGAAATTCGCCGGGATTGCGCCGGCGTGGTTTCCGGCGAAGGCGGCGACGAGGTGTTCTGCGGCTATCCCTGGTTCAAAGAAGAAAACCTCACCCTGGAAAAGGGCTTTCCCTGGTCGGGCAGCATGGATCTGCGCCGGGCGCTGCTGCGCCGGGACGTAGAAGAAGTGCTGAAGGTGAAAAAATACGCCGATCAGGCCTTCAAAAACGCCCTGGACATGGTGCCCAGGGTCTCCGGCGAAGGGGAAATGGACGCGGCCAATCGGGCCATGCAATGGCTGTGCATCCGCTTTTTCATGAGCAATCTGCAGGAACGCGCCCTGTGCATGTGCGAAAGTGCCGATTTGGAGGTCATTACCCCCTTTACCGACGAGCGTTTGGTGGAATATCTCTGGAACGTGCCCCGGGAACTGAAATTCATGAACGGCGAGGGCAAGGGCCTTCTGCGGGAAGCGGTGAAGGATCTTCTGCCGGATACCCTGCTGCACCGGAAAAAGAGCCCCTATCCCAAGGTCTATTCCAAGGCCTATACCGATACCCTGCGCCAAAGCGTCCGGGCCATGGCCTCGGACCCCAATGCGCCCATTTTGCAGGCGGTGGATTCCCGGGTGCTTTTGCAGCTCTGTCAGGCGGAGCTGCCCGCCGGTGGCCTGCCCTGGTTCGGGCAATTGATGTCCGGGCCCCAGATGCTGGCCTACCTGTGGCAGGTGAACCAGTGGCTGGAAACCCGGCGCATCCGCATCAGTCTGTAAATTCCGGGGTCTGGGGCTTGCCGTCTTTGAGCAGTTCAAAGTGCAGATGGGGCCCGTCCGCGGCCTCCGCCAGGGCGCTGGTTCCCACGCTGCCGATGGTGGCGCCCTGCTTCACCGTTTCGCCGGGATCGGCCATTTCCAGCGTGCCCAGGCAGGCGTATCGGCTGACCCAGCCGCCGGAATGGGTAATTTCTACCGTGTAGCCCATCAGATCGTCCTTATACGCGGCGGAAATCACCCCGTCCGCCGCCGCCATCACCACGCTGCCCGTGTCGGCGGAAAAATCCACGCCTCCATGGGTGCGCCACTGGCTCAGGGTTTCGTTCCATTGCAATTCATCCGGGGAATATGCCGCCGTCAGTTCCCCCTGCACCGGCTTCCACCAGCTGGGCTCGGGCTCCACCGTGGGGGCGGGGGATACGGCGGCGGTTTCCTGGGCCAGCACCGGCTGGGCCGCCGATGCGGCGTACACCGCGTCCGCGTCGTGATTTCCCGTGCGATACAGCCAGGCCGCCAGGCCGAACAGACTCAGCAGACAGACCAGCGAAATGTAGTAGCCGTAATTTTTCCAGACGACCTGGGCCTTTTTCCAGATGGGCTGAAGCTTTTCCTTCATAAAAAACGATCCCTCCCTATGCGATTCCTTCAGGAAAAGTATGGGAGGGATGCTTTTAATTTATGCGCTTTTTCACAAATCAAACCGGCGTTTCACGGCGATTTTCGCCCGTTTCACCCCGTTGCGGGGATACCCCGCCTCCAGCGCTGCGTCGCCCGCCTGATCCAGCTCCTCGCCCTCCATCATTCGGGAGAGCAGGAACATCTCCGGCGTGAGTTCCGTCCGCTCCGGCGCGGCGGCCTTTTCGCAGGGCGGCACTTCCACCACCAGGCAGTATTCGCCCTTTTCCACGTTGGGATTTTCCGAAAGCGCCGTCAATACCTGATTGCAGCTGCCCCGCAGCATCAATTCGTATTTTTTCGTCAGATCGCAGCAGACGCACAGCCTGCATTCCGGCCAGACGGCTTCGATTTCGCCCACCAGCTTCACCACCCGGTGGGGCGATTCGTACAAAACCGCCACCGGAACGCCCGTTTCGCCAATGGCCTGCAGCTTTTCCCGCAGCGCCCCCTTTTCCCGGGGCAGAAATCCGTAAAAGGCAAATTCCCGTGCGTCGAATCCCGCGGCGGAAAGGGCGGTGGCCACGGCGGAAGGGCCGCTGACAGGAACCACGGGAATGCCCGCCTCCCAGCAGGCGGCCACCAGCACGTGCCCTGGGTCGGAAATGCCCGGAGTGCCCGCGTCGCAGGTGAGGGCCACGGTGAGGTCCTCCGCCAGCATTTTTTCCACGATGCCGCCGGATTTCGCGTCCTCGTTGTGCCGGTGGCAGGAGATCATGGGCTTGTGCAGCTCGAAGCGGTTCATCAGCTTCATGGTGACCCGGGTGTCTTCCGCCGCCACCAGATCGCATTCCTCCAGCGCCTGACGCATTCGGGGCGTCAGGTCGTTCAGGTTACCAATGGGCGTGGCCACTACATAAAGCTTCGCCATGGTCTGTGCCGCCTCCGTTTCTTTGAATCAGATAAATCAGTTCGTCGTTTTGCACGTATCGGTCGAAAATGGCCCACATTTCCGGCAAAAGCCCCTCGAACCACTGGCTGTAATGCCGCTCCATGCCTACGCCCCGTCCGGACAGGGTGCGGGTGGGGAAGGTGACCGCCGCCTTTTCCGAGGGCAGGCTTTCGATCAGCGCCGCCGCCGCGCCCTTTTTCTGGTTTTCCAGCACGGGCAAAAGCTTCATCACCAGCGTCAGGTCAAATGGCCCCTCCGGTAGAAAGTTGGGGCACAGCGCGTCTCCCAGGCGGGCTTCCAGGGGGTATCCGCCCGCCGAAGCCCAGCGGTTCATCATCTCGATCTGTCCGCCGGCGATGTCCACTCCGGTCACCGCAACGCCCATGGCCGCCAGATAGATGGGGTTCAGCCCGCAGGCCACGTCCAATACCCGCCCGGGCCGGCCGGTGCGGGCAAACAGCGCTTCATAAAAGGGCCCCAGAGGCTTCCGCTCCCGGGTGGAGACGTGCATCTCCAGCGCCCCCTCCATGTCGCCCGCCTTCAGCCGCTCCTCCGCCCGCTTCAGCTCCTCCGGCCTCATAAACGCGCCGGTAATGCCGTGCAGGGTTTCCCGGGCGGCCTTTTCGGCCTCCTTGGGCTTTTTGTATCGCCGGGCGCAGTCCTCCGCCACCCGCCGCAGGGTGTCCGGACAGAGGGCGGCGTATTTTTTCGACGCGGCCAGCTTTTCGTAAATGGAATTCGTCATTTGCCCCGCAGCCTTTCCATGAGCCTGCCGAAGAAGCGCAGATTATGGGCCGTGGCCAGACGCATGGCCGCCGGGTCGTTCATGCGGAACAGGTGCTGCAGATACGCCCGGGAATGATTTTTGCACGCTTCGCAGTCGCAGCCTTCCTCGATGGGCCCGCCGTCCCGGCAATATTTGTCGTCCATAATATAGAGGTGCTTATAGAATTTCTCTTCCAGCGTCGCACCGGGCTGAAACACGTACAGCCGCTGATGCCGGGCCTCCCGGGTAGGAATCACGCAATCGAAAAGCTGATAGCCCATCTTCACGCAGGCCACGATTTCCTCCGGCTTTCCTAGCCCCATGGCGTATTTGATTTTATGATCCGGCATGGCGTCCGCCGCCATCTGAAGAATGTCCTCCCGCAAAGCCCCCTGACCGTCCAGGGGCCAGCCGCCGAAGCCGTAGCCGTCGAAGCCGATTTCCTCCAGCCGCTTACCGCATTCCCGGCGCAGTTCCGGGAAGGAGCCTCCCTGCACAATACCGAACAGCAGGGGCTTTTCCTTTTTGCCCTTCATCAGTTTATCGAATTCCGCCCGGCAGCGCGCCCCCCAGCGCACGGTCAGTTCCACGCTGCGCTTCTGCACTTCGTAAGGGTCGTCCGGATGGGTGCACAGATCCAGCGCCATGAGAATGTCGCTGCCGTACTGATATTGGGCCTGAATGCACTTTTCCGGGGTGTAAACCAGCTTCTTTTCGCCCATGTCCGGGCGGAAGATGATCTCGTTGTCCCGAATTTCCCCGTATTCCGCGTTTTCCCGAATCAGGGAATAGAGCTGAAATCCGCCGGAATCGGTGAGAATCGCCCCCCGGTATCCGGTGAATCCGTGCAGCCCGCCCAGGGATTTCACCAGCTTGGCCCCGGGCTTGCTCATCAGGTGATAGCTGTTCATTTCCAGCCCGAACAGGCCGGCGGCGTATACGTCGGCAAAGGAGCCTGCCCGAACGCCGCCGTAGGTTGCGTCCGGGAAAAAGGCAGGCAGAGGAATTTCCCCCGCGGGGGTCAGAAGGCGTTCGATCATGACTGTTTTCCTGCCTTATAATTTTTCCAACACCCGCAGACTGGCGCTGCGGGAGCGGGGGTTTTCCGCCAGCTCCTCCGCCGAAGCGGTGATGGGCTTGCGGGTAATCAGTTTCACCGTGGGCTTTTTGCCGCAGACGCATACCGGCATCTCCGGCGGACAGGTGCAGGGATTGGCCAGTTCCCGGAAGGTATTTTTCACAATCCGATCCTCCAGGGAATGGAAGGTAATCACGCACAGCCGCCCCTGAGGTTTTAACATATCCGCCAGCATGCGGATGGAATCCGCCAGGGGGTCCAGTTCGTCGTTTACCGCAATGCGCAGGGCCTGAAAGACCCGGCGGGCGGGGTGCGAACCGTCCTTTTCCCGGAATTTTTTCGGAATGGCCGCGTCGATGACGGCCACCAATTGGGAAGTGGTGACGATGGGGGCCTGCCTGCGCCGGTCGCAGATGACCCGGGCGATCTGCCGGGCCCATTTTTCCTCTCCATAATCCCGGAAAATCCGGTTCAGTTCGTCCTCGGAACGCTCGTTTACAATCTGCGCCGCCGTTACCGGATCCTCCGCGTTCATGCGCATGTCCAGCGGCGCGTCGTCGTGGTAGGAAAATCCCCGTTCACGCACGTCCAATTGATGGGAAGAAACCCCCAGATCCGCCAGAATGCCGTCGAATTTTCGTCCGTCGGTAAGCTCCTGCGCGTCGTGAAAATTTCCCCGCAGGGCCTGAAACCGGGGGTCGGTAATGCGCCCGGTGGCCGCGGCGATGGCGTCCGCGTCCCGATCGATACCGGTGAGGCTGCCCCCCTGAATTCCCGCCAGAATCTGGGAAGAATGGCCGCCGCCCCCCAGGGTGCAGTCCAGATAATCGCAGCCGTCCCGCAGATTCAGCTGCGCCATGCATTCCTTCAGCAATACCGGAAGATGATGAAAATTTTCCATGGATACCTCGCGTTTCTTAAAAGCATTCGCTGCCCGCCAGCAATTCCCGCACCGCGCCCGCGATGTACAGCGACCCGGCGAAAACCCGGATTCCGTCTTCCGCCATGGCCTGCTCCAGGGCGTTTTCCACGCCGGCCACGGCCTGAACCGCCGCGCCTTCCCGGGCGTAAACTTCCGCCAGTTCCTCCGGAGAGGCGGCCCGGCTTTCCTCCACCGCGGTGCAGATGACTTTTTTGCATAAGGGGGCCAGAATCGCCGCGCAGGCTTCCATCTGCTTGTCCCGCATCATGCCGGTGACCAGGGTAATCTTTTCCCCGGGGAAGCAACTCTCCAAATAATCCCGCAGGGCCCGGGCTCCCTGGGGATTGTGGGCGCCGTCGATCAATACGCCGTTTACCCATTCCAGCCGGCAGGGCCACTTGGCCCGGGCGATTCCGGCGCGGATGGCCGTCTGATCGACGCCCAATTCCTTCATGGCGCAGATGGCCAGGGACGCGTTTTTCAATTGATGTCTGCCGCACAGGCCGGTTTCGTAATCCACTCCGTTCAAACGGAATTTCGTTCCGTATGCGCTTTCCTCCAGAATTTCCGGCATGGGCGCGATGGTCAAAGGACAGCCCCGCTCCCGGGCGGTTTCCCGGAATACCTGCACAATGGAATCCTGCTGATCCTGCACCACGCAGGGCACGTCAGGCTTGAAAATGCCCGCCTTTTCCCGGGCGATGGCCTCCACGGTGTCGCCCAGTATCTTCGTGTGATCCAGCCCGATGGCGGCCACCAGCGCGATTTCCGGCAGGATGACGTTGGTGGAATCCAGCCGCCCGCCGATGCCCACTTCGATCACGGCGAAATCCACCTGCTGCTGGGCAAAGTACGCAAAGGCCAGGGCCGTGCCCAGTTCAAAGGTGGTGGGGAAGACGTTCTTTTCCAGCAATGTCTCCGTAACCTGACGGATGCGGCTGGTCAGAGAAATCAAATCCGCGTCGGGAATGGGCTTGCCCATCACCTGCACCCGCTCGTTGTAGGTAATCAGATACGGGGAAGTGTACATGCCCGTGCGGTAGCCCGCCTGACGCAGAATGCTTTCGGTATAGGCGGCGGTGGAGCCCTTGCCGTTGGTGCCGGCAATGTGCACGCTGCGGAACTGATTTTGCGGATTGCCCAGGGCCGTCAGCAGCGCCCGCATATTTTCCAGTCCGTTTTTCTGGCCCTTGTAACGGGCCCCCTGAATCCAGTCGGCGGCCTCCGTGGCGGTTTTGAACATGCCTTCGTCCCTCCTGCCTTTCAAGAAAAAGCCGGCGGACGCGGGTTGCGCCGCCGGTTCTGCGGGGTTCTTACAGCTTCAAAGGCGCGATGCCCAGCTTTTTGCGCACCTTCAACATGGTCTTGTGGGCAATGCGGGAAGCGCGATCCGCGCCGTCCTGCATCACGCTTTCCAGATACGCCTTGTCGGCGCTGATGCGTTCGTATTCGTTCTGAATGGGCTCCAGCGCGGAAATCACGCTGTCGGCCACCGCGTCCTTGAAGGGGCCGTAGCCCTTGCCGGAATAGGTTTCGGAAATTTCTTCCATGCTCATGCCGGACAGGGCGGAGAGAATGCTCATCAGGTTGGACACGCCGGGGCGGTTTTCCGGGTCGAACTCCACGCAGTTTTCGGAATCCGTCTTGGCCCGGCGCATCTTCCGGCGAATCACGTCGGGCTTGTCCAGAATGGCGATATAGGTCTCCTCCGGGTCGGATTTGCTCATCTTCCGGGTGGGGTCCTGCAGGGACATGACCCGCGCGCCTACCTTGGGGAAGTAGCCCTCCGGCACCACGAACACGTCGCCGTACACGCCGTTAAAGCGCTGGGCGATGTCCCGGGCCAATTCCAGGTGCTGTTTCTGGTCCGCGCCGATGGGCACCATGTCGGACATGTAAAGCAGAATGTCCGCCGCCATCAGCACCGGATAGGTGAAAAGACCGGCGTTGATGTTGTCCGCGTGTTTGGCGGACTTGTCCTTAAACTGGGTCATCCGCTGCAATTCGCCCATGTAGGTAAAGCAGCTCAAATACCAGTTCAGCTCCGCGTGCTCGTGCACATGGCTCTGGAAATAAATGATATTTTTCTGGGGATCCAGCCCGCTGGCCAGGAAAATGGCCATGGTGCGCAGGCAGGCCTTGCGCAGCTCGGCGGGATTCTGCCGGACGGTGAGGGCATGCATGTCCACGATGGAATACAGGCAGTCGTATTCATCCTCCAGCAGCTTGAAATTGCGCAGTGCGCCGATATAGTTGCCCAGGGTCAGCTGGCCCGTAGGCTGAATGCCGGAAAAAATCCGCTTTTTTTGCTGAATATTCGCTTCCACGTAAGGCACCTCCACCAAATTTTCCATTTATAAATTATAGCATGAAGCCATTTTTACGTCAAGGTTGACTTGCGCAATGGGCCTAATTCTGGTAAAATGAAAAGAGATAAAGGAAAATGGGTGGTTTGTTGTGACGAGATATCAAATTGCCGTAGACGCCATGGGCGGGGATCACGCGCCCTCCAGCGTCGTTGACGGCGTAAAGCTGGCGCTGGCGGAAATGAACGATATCGAGATCCGCCTGTGCGGCCCCGCTTCGGCCCTTGACGCCTGCCGGGACGATCGGGTGCATCCCGTGGAGGCCAACGAGGTCATTACCATGGAAGAAGCCCCCATGCTGGCGGTGCGGAAAAAGACCGATTCTTCCCTGGTAAAGGCCATGCTGGAGGTACGGGAAGGCCGGGCTCAGGCCGTGGTTTCCGCGGGTTCCACCGGCGCGGTGCTGGCCGGAGGCATGTTTCGCATCGGCCGCATCAAGGGCATCGAGCGCCCCGCCCTGGCCACAGTGCTTCCCGGGCAGAAGGGCCCGGTGATGTTCCTGGACGTGGGCGCCAACGTGGATTGTCAGCCGAAATACCTGGCGGCCTTCGGGCTGATGGGTTCGGCATATATGATGGGCGTTCTGGGCATTGAAAATCCCAGGGTGGGTCTGGCTAATATCGGCGTGGAAGCCGAAAAGGGCAATCGCCTTTCCAAAGAGGCCCGGGAACTGATGCTGCGCCAGAAGGGCTACTGTTTTGTCGGCAACGTGGAGGCAAGGGATTTTACCTCCGGCGAATATCAGGTTATCGTCTTCGACGGGTTCGACGGCAACCTGATTCTCAAATATACCGAGGGCGTCGTCTCCACCTTCTCCGGCATGCTCAAGGAAGAATTCACCCGGAACCTGCGTTCCAAGATCGGGGCGATGCTGCTTCTGCCGGGGCTGAAGCGGTTCAAGGCAAGAATGGATTATCGGGAATACGGCGGCGCGCCCCTGCTGGGGGTAGACGGCGCGGTAATTAAGGCCCACGGCGCATCTGACGCCAAGGCCGTATGCTCCGCCATTCGTCAGGCCCGCACCATGCTGGAAAACGACGTGGTGGGCAAAATTCGCCAGGGCGTGGGAAAAATGGCACAGGATGAAAATGAAGGAGGAAACAACAATGGCTGACGCGAAGGTAGTATTTGAAAAGGTTCGGGAATATATCGTCAATCAGCTGCCGGTAAAGGCGGAAGACGTAAAGCTGGAATCCCGGCTTATCGAGGATCTGGGTGCGGACAGCGCCAATCTGATGATGCTGATTATGGATTTGGAAATGGAATACGACATCACCGTATCCGACGATATGCTCACCGGCGTGAAGACCGTGGGCGACATCGTGAAATATCTGGAGGAGAACACCTGACCGTGGAACAGATCGAAGCTGCGCTGGGATACGTGTTTCGGGACAGAAGCCTTCTGACCACGGCGCTGACCCATCCCTCTTACGGCAGCGATCACCATGTGCCCCATTACCAGCGCCTGGAATTTCTGGGGGACGCCGTGCTGGAGCTTTCCATCAGCCGCATCCTCTTTTTCGAAATGCCCAAAGTCAACGAGGGCAGGCTTACCCGGCTGCGGGCGGAACTGGTGCGGGAGGAGACCCTCTATCGCATCGCCCGGAAAATCGATCTGGGCAAGTATATACGCCTGTCCGTGGGCGAGGAAAAAAGCGGCGGCCGGGAAAAGCCTTCCATTCTTTCGGACATTGTGGAAGCGCTGATCGGGGCCACGTATCTGGACGCGGGCTTCGACCAGGCCTTCGCGCTGGTGGCCAGCCTCTATGGAGATATGCTGGATCCCGCCGGGCTCACCGACAGCCTGGATGCGAAAACCCACCTGCAGGAGGCGCTGCAAAAGCGGGGAGAGATTCCTTCTTATGAAGAAATTTCCGCGGAAGGCCCGCCTCACGCCCCGATATTTACCTATCGGGTGCTTTGCGGAAGTAAGGAACTGGGCGTAGGGAAGGGCCGCAGCAAGCAGGCCGCCCAGCAGGAGGCGGCCCGGGCCGCACTGAAGAAGATCGGAGAGAAGACCTGATTTGGAGCTGAAAAAACTGGTCATCCACGGGTTCAAGTCCTTTGCCGACCGGGTGGAGCTCACCTTTGAGCACGGCATCACCGGCGTGGTAGGCCCCAATGGATGCGGAAAATCCAATATTTCCGACGCCGTGCGCTGGGTGCTTGGCGAACAGAGCGCCAAGTCCCTGCGCGGGGCGAAAATGGAGGACGTCATCTTTAACGGCACCGAGAAGCGCCGTAAGCAGGCCTTCTGCGAGGTGACGCTTGTTTTTGATAACACCGACCACGCGCTGCCCATCGATTTTGCGGAAGTGGCCGTTTCCCGCCGGGTGTATCGCAACGGCGACGGCGAATATCAGATCAACGGCGCGCCCTGCCGGCTGAAGGACATCGTGGACCTTTTCCGGGATACGGGCCTGGGCCGGGACGGCTATTCCATCGTGGGCCAGGGCCGCATCGATGAAATCCTCTCCGCCAAGAGCGAGGATCGCCGCCAGGTGTTCGAAGAAGCCGCGGGCATTATGAAATATAAGGCCCGCAAAAACGAATCCCAGCGAAAGCTGGAAAGCTCCCAGACCAATCTGGAACGGGTGCAGGACATTCTGGGGGAATTGGAAGAACGGGTGGAGCCCCTGAAAAAGCAGAGCGAGGAAGCCCGGGAATATCTGGCCCTGCGGGACGAACTGAAGACGCTGGATCTGAACGTCTTTCTCACCCGCAGCGTGAAATACGAAGCCCGCATCGCCGAACTGCGTCAGGCCCTTTCCGACGCGGAAAAGAATCTGGCGGAAGCCTCCGCGCAATTGGAAGCCCTGGGCGCAAAGCGCGACGATCAGCAGATGGAACTGGATCGGCTGGAGATGGATTCCGCCGAAAAGCGGGAAGAAGTGCAGACGCTGATTCGTCAGGTGGAATCTCTGGACGGCGAGGTGGGCGTGCTCCACGAGCGCATCGGCAGCCTGAAGCGGGAGCACGACCGGCTCTGCGCCCAGCAGGAACGGGCCGCAGGCGGCGGCGACGGCATCCGCGCTCAGGTAGAAGAGATGAAATCGGAGCTGGAGGACGCAAAAGCTCGCCTGATCGAAGAAGAAAGCGCCCTGACCCGACAGGAGGAAGAACTGAAGCGGGCGGAAAAGTCCCTTTCCGAAATGGAAGCGGCGGCGGAAGCAGCCAAGGGCGAAATCATCCGCATCATGAACCGGCTCAGCGACGTGCGCTCTCAGCAGGCCCGGCTTTCCGCCATGAAGGCCGCCCTGGAGCAGCAGATTTCCGGCATGGACCAGACTTCCCTCCGGGATCAGGAGGGCCTGGACGCCCTGAGTCAGCACGCCCGGGAGGCCCAGGATCAGCTGGTCGCGGAAAAGCAGCGGCTGACGGAATTGAAGGGGCGCATGGAATCCATGGCGAAATCCGTGCAGGAGGCCGCCGAGGAAGGCAAGCGCCTGGAAATCGAATTTACCCAGGCCCGGGATAAGCGCCAGCAGTGCGCCTCCCGCCTGAAACTTCTGCAGGAAATGCAGCGGGATTACGAGGGCCTGAACAATTCCGTCAAGCAGGTGCTCATGCAGGCCCGGCGGCTGCCGAACAGCGGCGTGCGGGGCGTGGTGGCGGAAATTCTGCGGGTGCCGGAAAAGCTGGAACGGGCCATGGATATGGTGCTGGGCGCCGCCCTTCAGAATATCGTGGTCAACCGGGACGAGGACGCCAAGCGGATGATCGAATATCTGCGGGCCAATCGCTTCGGCCGGGCGACCTTCCTGCCCATTTCCTCCGTCCGGGGCCGCACCCTCTCTCCGGGAGAGCGGGGCGTGCTGAAGATGCCCGGCTGCATCGGCCTGGCCTCTGAACTGGTGGAATTCGACGCGGAATTCCAGGGCGTGGTGGATAACCTGCTGGGCCGCACCGTGGTGGCGGACAATCTGGAGCACGGCATCGCCATTCAGCGGGCCGGACGCTATCAGTTTCGGCTGGTAACGCTGGAAGGCGACGTAATGCACTCCGGCGGCTCCATGACCGGCGGTTCCGTTCAGTCCCGGGTCACCAATCTGCTTTCCCGCAGCCGCGAAATCGAAGAAAGCGGCCGGCTGCTGGAACGCCTGGAGGCGGAAATGCAGGAAAAATCCCAGGCTTCTCAGGCCCTGGAGCAGCGCCGCGCCGCCCTGAAGCAGGAGCGGGCCGAGCTGTACGACGCGCTGCATGGCCAGGAAATCATCTGCGCCCGGGCGGAAGAAGCCCTGAAGGCCGCCCGAGAGGAACAGACCAGTCAGCTGGCCCGTTCTGAAAAGGTGAAAAATGAACGCGCCCGCCTGGAAAGCCAGCTGCATGAGACCTGCGCGTCTCTGGAAAAGCTGGTTTCCCGTCAGGACGACGAGACCCAGAATACCGACCGCATGCAGCAGAAGGTGCGGGAAATGCAGGAAGAAATCTTCCAAGCCCGCGCCCAGACCGGCGCTTTGCGGGACAGGGTGTCCGCCCAGCGGGTGAATTTCGCCACCCACAGCCGGGATTGCGAAACTCTGTCCGGCGAAATCCGCCGCCTTTCGGAACAGGCGGACGACACGGAACGGCTTTTGCGGGAAACCGGGGCGCAGCTGGAAAAGTGCAACGGCCTGCTGGCGGAAAACGGCGGCCTGCTCACGGAAAAATCCGACGCGCTGACCGCTTCGAAAACGGCGCTGGACGCCGCCCGGGAACAGTTCGCCCTCTGCGAAAAGGCCCGCACCGGCGCGCAGAAGCTGGTGAAGGACCTCTCCGCGCAGATCGATACCTGCCGGGAAGGCGTGGACGTTCAGGGAGACGCCCGCCATCGCACGGAGATGCTGCTGCAGCGCTCCGAAAGCGAATTCAAGCAGATTCAGGATCGCATCTGGGAGGAATATGAACTGACTTACGCCGGGGCGGAGGCCTTCCGTCAGGCGGATTTCAAGCTGATCGAGGCGGAAAAGCGGGTTTCGCAGATTCGCCAGCGCATCCGTCAGATGGGTTCGGTGAACGTCGCGGCGGTGGACGAATACCGCCAGACTCTCTCCCGGGTAGAGGAACTGTCCGCCCAGCGGGACGATCTCAACGCCGCCATTGCCGATCTGGAAAAGATCATTGCGGAACTGGAAAAGCACATGGATTCCCAGTTCCGCAAGCAGTTTGAAATCATGAACGCGAATTTCAAGCGCACCTTCGCCACCCTCTTCGGCGGCGGCAGCGCGGAACTGCGGCTGAACGACCCCAAGGACGCGCTGAACTGCGGCATCGAAATCGTGGCCCAGCCTCCAGGCAAAAAGCTGCAGACCCTTTCGCTGCTCTCCGGCGGCGAAAGGGCGCTGACGGCCATCGCCATTCTGTTCGCAATGCTGGAAGTCAAGGCCACGCCCTTCTGCATTCTGGACGAAATCGAGGCCGCGCTGGATGACGCGAACATCGACAATTTCGCCGAATACCTGAAGACCTATTCCGCAAAGACCCAGTTCGTGGTCATTACCCACCGCAAGGGCACCATGGAACGCTGTCAGGCGCTGTACGGCGTGGTTATGGAGGAAAAGGGCGTTTCCAAGCTGGTGTCCGTGGCGCTGAACGAAGCTGTGAAGGAGGCATGACAAATGGGATTGTTTGATAAGATCAAATCGGGACTGAAGAAGACCCGCGACGTACTTACCGGCCGCATGGACGATCTGGTGGGCAGCTATAAGGAGCTGGACGACGATTTTTACGAGGAGCTCAGCGACATTCTGGTCATGAGCGATATCGGCATGGAGACCACCCAGCTGGCGGTGGATCGCCTGCGGGAAAAGTGCACCTCCGAAAAAATCGGCGACCCGGAGAAAGCCCGCGCCGCCCTGAAGCAGATTCTGGTGGACATCATGACTGCGCCGCCCATGCCCCTGGAAAGCCCCATGGCGCTGATCATCGTGGGGGTAAACGGCGTTGGCAAAACCACCACCATCGGCAAACTGGCCTCCCGTTTCAAGGTCATCGGCCGAAAGGTGATTATCTGCGCCGCCGATACCTTCCGCGCCGCCGCCGCCGATCAATTGACCGTCTGGGCCCAGCGGGCGGACGTGCCCATTGTAAAACATAAGGAAGGCGCAGACCCCGCCGCCGTGGTTTACGACGGCGTACAGGCCGCCCGTGCCCGTGGCGCGGACATTCTGCTGATCGATACCGCCGGCCGTCTGCATAATAAGGCCCACCTGATGGAGGAGCTCAAGAAGATCAGCCGCGTGGTGGAACGGGATTATCCCGAGGCGAAGATCAAGGCGCTGCTGGTCATCGACGCCACCACTGGCCAGAATGGCCTGGCTCAGGCCAAGGTGTTCTCCGACGTGGCCAATATCGAGGGCATCGTGCTGACCAAGCTGGACGGCACCGCCAAGGGCGGCATCGCCGTGGCCATCGCCAACGAATTGCATATGCCCGTGCGTTATATCGGCCTGGGCGAGCAGATCGACGATTTGCAGCCCTTCGACGCAAAAGAGTTTATCGACGCGATTCTGGGCTGAATTTCCCGCCGCTCCGTTGTTTCGGAGCGGCCTTCTGCAAAATAAGGAGGCATTTTTATGCAGGCAATCGTAAACGGCAAAATCGTGACCCCTTCCGGTGTGGTGGAAAATCAGATTCTCCTGTTTCAACAAACCGTCGTCGGTATCGAAAGCACCCTGCCCGAGGGCTGCGAGGTCATCGACGCGGCGGGCGGCTATGTGGCGCCGGGCCTCATCGACGTGCATACCCACGGCTATCTGGGGGCGGACGCCAGCGACGGCGAAATTTCCGGCCTGAAGATCATGGCCGAGGGCATGGCGAAAAACGGCGTAACCGGCTTTTATCCCACCACCATGACCCTGGGTTATGATCGCCTGGATCGGGCCTTCGATTCGGTGCGGGCCTATCGGGCCAATCCTTCTCCGGAAGGCGCGGCGGTGCTGGGCGTGAACGCCGAAGGTCCGTATCTCAGTCCGGACAAGCGCGGCGCCCATGATCCCAAATATCTGCGCCTGCCGGAAGCAGACTTTTTCCTGAAAAATAAAGACGTGGTGCGTATCACCACCATCGCGCCGGATCTGCCCGGGGCCATGGAGACCATCCGCACCCTGACGGAAAACGGCGTGCGTGTCAGCGCAGGTCACACCACCGCCGATTATGACACCACCCTGCGGGCCCTGGACGCGGGGGCGACCCAGGCCACCCATACCTTCAACGCCATGCCCGCCCTGAACCACAGAAAGCCCGGGGCCACCGGCGCGTTTCTGACGGATTCCCGGGTTTATTGCGAACTCATTGCCGATGGTTTCCATGTGCACCCCGTCTTTTTCGGCATGCTGCGGCAGCTGAAGGGGGAAAAGCTCATTCTCATTACCGACTGCACCCGCGCCGGCGGCATGGGCGACGGCGATTATGATCTGGGCGGCCAGATGATGCACGTGGAGGGCATTCATTGTCTGCTGCCCGACGGCACCATCGCCGGCAGCATTCTCCGGCTGAACCTGGCGGTAAAAAACATGATCCAACTGGGAGGCGCTTCCGTGGCCGAGGCTGTGAACATGGCTTCCCTGAATCCCGCCCGGGCCTTCGGTATCGACGACCGAAAGGGTTCCCTGGAACCCGGCAAGGATGCGGATATCGCCATTTTCGACGCGGATTTCAACGCCCTGCGGACCATCATCGGCGGCAAAACGGCATATTGTCGGTAAGGAGCGCGAGGGCATATGGACAGCCTGGAATTGTTTCGCGCCTGGGTGCAGGAAGCCCGGCGCATGGTGTTCTTCGGCGGTGCGGGGGTTTCCACGGAATCCGGTATTCCGGATTTCCGCAGCGTGGACGGCCTGTACCATCAGCAGTTTGATTTTCCGCCGGAGGTCATGCTCAGCCATTCCTTCTTCGTGCGGCGTCCGGAGGCCTTCTTCGATTTTTATCGAAAGAAGCTGATTCCCCCGGCCAATATTCGCCCTAACGCGGCCCATGAAAAGCTGGCCCAATGGGAGAAAGATGGGAAGCTGCTGGCCATCGTGACCCAGAATATCGACGGGCTGCACACCCTGGCCGGCAGTAAAAACGTCTTCGAACTCCACGGCAGCGTCTATCGGAACCACTGCACCCGCTGCGGCAAGGCCTACGGCGTCGAGGCCGTGCGGGATTCCGCCGGCGTGCCCCGGTGCGAATGCGGCGGCGTGATCAAGCCCGACGTGGTGCTCTATGAAGAAAATCTGGATCAGCAGGTGATGTACGGCGCGATTTCCGCCATTTCCGAAGCGGATCTTTTGATCGTGGGCGGCACCAGTCTCACGGTATACCCGGCGGCGGGCTTCGTGGACGCTTACCGGGGCAGCCGCATGGTGCTGATCAATCGTTCGGAAACCGGAAAGGACCATCGTGCCAACCTGATTTTCCGGGAACCCATCGCCCAATTGCTTTCCAGCCTGTAACAGGCGCAAAAACCCCGGCGCTTCTCTATATCGAGAAAACGCCGGGGCGCATTTGTCTGTTACGCGTCGAACATGCTCAATTGCTCGGAGCGGGATTGACGCCACAGATCGGTCATGTCCTCCAAGGATTTCCGGGTAATCTGTCCAAAGCCGATGGCGCCTTTGTTGATGAGGGAATGGTTGCCCTTGTCGCCGTTCCAGGCGTAAATCCAGTCGCAGCGGTGATGGCGCAGCGCGTCGGATTCCCCGCGCTTTCCGTCGGTGTTGAAAATGAACACCGCCTCCGCCAGGGAAATCAGCAGCCGGTTCCGGGCGATGGCGTGGGGCACGGTAAACAGCGCGTCGGGATGTTCCGAGGAAATCGCCGTCAGCCGCCCTTCGGAAAACAGCTTTCCCGCCTCCTTGCGCTCGATATAATCGGAAAGTCCGCCGGCCATGGCGCAGGTGAGGGGACATTTGCCTTCCAGCACATAGCCCTCCATCACCCGGGAAACCCCCAGTTCGCCGCCCGCCAGAATGCGATATCCGGCCTTTTCCGCAAAGGCGGCGATGGCGCTGATGGAAGCGCGCACCTCCGGGGAGGTTTTCACGCCGCTCATCCCCAGAATGCCGATGGCCGGTGCGTTCAGCGCCTGGGCGTCTCCGTATAGATAAAACACCGGCGGCGCGTCGCAGCCCGCCCGCTTGGTCAGCCGCCGGGGATATTCCGCGTCGAATTCCGTAATAATGCGAATGCCCCGGGCCAGAAAGCCTTCCATGGCGTAGGAAAGCTGCACGGAACGGCTCAAAAGGATGAAAATGCGATAAGCCTCTTCCTCCGACATGGACAACAGCTGCATCAGCCCCGAAATGTCCACGTTCATCAGCCCGCCGATGTGCCGGGCGGAGGATTCCTTGGCCCGCTGGCAGACGTCTCTGTATTCCGATGTGGACAATGGCCGGGCATATTCCTCCCGGTTGGGGGAAAGCGCCAGGCAAAGGAGCATGGCGGCGTAGGAATCGGAACTGTAATTCATGAATCCACCTCGAAACGTTCTTCTCCTTCATTATATCATAACCTTGCCCGGAATGGAACGCCTGCCGCGGTTGTTTTTGCGGGCCCGGGGTGATATAATAAAAAAACAATACCTTTCATGGGAGGCTTTCGCCAATGATCACCGCCCTTTCTCTGAATCCCAGCATCGACCGCACCCTGACCGTGCCGAAATTTACCTACGGCGGGCTGAACCGGGTTTCCTCCGAAAAGCAGGACGCCGGCGGCAAGGGTATCAACGTCAGCCTCGTGCTGCGGGCCCTGAATTGCGACGTTTGCTGCGCGGGCTTTCTGCACCGGGAAACCAGCCCGATTTTTGCGAAAAAACTGTCGGCCGCCGGCGCGGATTACGATTTTGTCTTCTGCCCCGGCGCTACCCGCACAAATCTGAAAATTCTGGACGCGGCCGCCGGTATCATCACCGAAATCAATCAGTCCGGTCGCCCCGTTTCGCCGGAAGAACTGGCGCAGATGACGGAAATCGTCCGTAAGCATGCCCAGGAAAGCAGCATGATGGTGCTTTCCGGCTCCGTGCCCCCCGGCTGCCCCGGGGATTATTACGAACAGCTCATCCGCCTCTGCCGGGAAGCGGACTGCCGCTGCATTCTGGACGCGGACGGCGAAAAGCTGGCCCATGGCCTGAAGGCCGCCCCCTTCCTGATTAAGCCCAATCGCTACGAACTGGAACAGCTCTCCGGCCGCTCCCTGAAAAATCGCAGGGAAATTCTCGCCGCCGCCCGGGAGATCATTTCCGGCGGCGTAAGCGTGGTGGCCGTCTCTCTGGGGGCAGAAGGGGCCATGATTGTCGATAAGGAAAACGCCCTGTACGCGCCGCCGCTGCCCCTGCCGGTGAACTCCACCGTGGGCGCGGGGGATTCCATGGTGGCGGGTCTGGCCGCGGCCTTCGACCGGGGGGATTCCCTGGAAGAGGCCTTCCGCACCGGCGTGGCCGCCGCCTCCGCCGCCTGCCTTACCGAGGGCACCCAGCCCTTCACTCTCTCCCAGTTCGAAGACTGCCGTCGAAAGGTCGCGATGGAATATGTGCGCTAAGCGCCGCCCGGTCATGGCGTTTATCCCCGTTCGACTCATCGCCCTGAGTTTTCTGGCCATGATTCTTCTGGGGGCCTGCCTTCTGACGCTGCCCATCGCCGCAATAAGCGGCCGGGTGAGCTTTTTCGACGCGCTGTTTACCGCCACCTCCGCCGTGTGTGTCACGGGCCTTACGGTGGTGGAAACCGGCCTTCGGTTCTCCCTGTTCGGTCAGGTCGTGCTGCTGCTTCTGATCCAGATGGGCGGCCTGGGTTTTGTGACCTTCCTGACTCTGGGCTTCATCGCCCTGGGCCGGCGCATCACCATTCGCGACCGGCTGCTGATTCAGGAGGCCATGAACGAAAGCAATATCGGCGGCATGGTGCGGCTGATTCTGTGGGTCACCCGCATGACCTTCTGCTGTGAAGGTCTGGGTGCGGCGCTGCTCTGCATTCGCTTTGTGCCAGAATTCGGCCCGGGAAAGGGCCTGTGGTATGGGGTGTTCCACGCGGTTTCCGCCTTCTGCAATGCGGGCTTCGACGTGCTGGGCGAAGGGGTCAGCATTGCCCGATATGGCAAAGATCCCCTGGTGCTGCTGACCCTGAGCTTCCTGATAATCGCCGGGGGCCTGGGCTTCGGCGCGGTGTACGACCTCATTCGCGCTCGAGGACTCAAGCGGGCGCGGCTGCATACCCGGGTGGTTTTCGTCGCCACGGGGGCGCTGCTGCTTTTCGGAACCGTTTCCGTGCTCATGGGGGAATGGAATAACGCCGGCACCCTGGGAAAACTGTCCTGGGGTGAAAAGCTGCTGGCGGCCTTTTTCCAGTCCGTCACCTTCCGCACCGCGGGCTTCGCCGCCCTGAATCAGCGGCTGCTTCGTCCGGCCACGAAATTTCTCGGCACGGTTCTGATGCTCATCGGCGCGGCTCCGGCCTCCACCGGCGGCGGCCTGAAGGTCACCACTGTGGGCCTTC
>OLPR01001298.1_pt1 | contig 20783 bp, 23 predicted proteins | sample 1672761 | NCBI WGS metagenome assembly OLPR01 (sample SAMEA3136721, study PRJEB25190) | human gut metagenome | biome: human gut; feature: human-associated habitat; material: faeces | place: Austria | collected 2013 | reverse complement strand
CAGCTCACTCCGGCATCGTACCGTGGCAAGCTGGGGTGTTCGCATTATGGGTTACGCGGTCTCTCAGCTGGGGCTGGGATTATGGCATCATTCAGTATGGTTTTATTCCATGGCTGGTTATTACCTTCTGCTGGGCCTGATGCGGCTGATGTTGGTGAAGTATACAAGAACGCATACGCCCAGGCAGCAGATGGAGACGGAATGGAAAAAGTATCGCCTGTGCGGCATTCTTCTGCTGTTGATGACCTTTGTGCTGACGATCTTTATCCTCTATTTTGTCTTGAGGATTCGGGAGTTTCAGCATCACGAGATCACAACGATCTCAATGGCGGCATATACCTTCGCTTCGCTGACCTTGGCGATCGTTAATGCCTTCCGCGACAAGAGATATGGCAGTCCGGCCTACTCGGCAGCCAAAGCCATTTCGCTGGTGTCGGCAATTGTTTCTGTTCTTACGCTGGAAAATGCAATGCTGACTGCATTCGGACAGGACAACAGCGAATTGTTTCGCCAGATCATGCTGGGTGCAACGGGTGCGGCGGTCATTTGTGCTGTTCAGGGAATCGCGATGTACATCACTGCGGGCTTATCCTCCTCGACGATGCCTGCCGTGCGCTCCTGAATCATGATCAGCGGCGCCTGCATCAGCGCAATGACCTCCTCGGCGCGCGCTTCACATCCAAAGATCTCGCCCATCAGACGGATGCCCTCGTACTGGGTCTCCACTTTCATCTCGTTGTAGCAGCCGGGGCCGTTGACCACCACCAGCGGGATCTTTAGATCCTGCTCGATCTTCTGAATTGCTTCGGCGGTGATTTCACTGTCCTTGATGTACTCGGAGTTGCGCAGGATCACCAGATCGGGATTTGCCGAAACCAGCGTCTCATAGTCCACCGCCGCGGTGGGATAGCCGATCTGCAGCAGCTCCAGCAGCTGCGGGCAGAGGAACAGGCTGTCGCGGTCGTTGACGGACTCGGCGGTCTGAATGAGATCGCCGGAAGCCACGATGCGGTCATTCACGCCCAAGGCGGTCATGGACTGCACCAGGAAGCCCTTGTCAATGATGGCAACGCGCTGCGGATCGGCGGGAATCTCCACCTCAGCCCCACGCATGTCAGTCACAATTTTCGTATTCGTTTCCGCCAGTGCGGATACGGACGCCACAGCAGTCAGCAGACACAAGCATACCAACAAAGCTAGCATTCCACGAATTCTTTTCATCGTCATTTCCTCCAGATTTTTAATCAGAATACCTGTATTATCTTAGCATTCCAGAATCATGCTCACAAGCCGGGCAGGGGGATGTATAGTTCCCGTTTTGCGTAAATTCCCGATTAAACCGAAGCATCATCCCACCAGGCGGCGAGGTAGCTCAGGCACGGCCAGTATCTGTCGTGGGATAAAAGCGCCTTCAGAGTACGATCATGGTTTTCCTGTTGACCGATGGATTCATAGTACACACTCATTCCGTACAGAGCAATCACAAGATTGAGTTCATCGCTTTCCTCGCCAATCCATGCTTCAACATCCTGAGGTGAGATGAGGCCGTAAAACATGGACACGATTTTCTCATAGGCGATGTGATGTCCGATCTGCATTCCCGTGTGGAAGTTCTCCAGAAGCTGCTTGCGGATTCCTGCCCGACAAGCGGACAGCGTGTGCCAGTAAATCAGCGCAATCTCTTGCTCCTCATCGCAGGGATAGCCTGCGGCGAAAAAGCCGGCTGCCGCCGCGTACTGTCGCTGAATATAGCGGGAAAAGCCCAGACAGTAGGTGATGTCCGATTCTTCCGCACCCAGTTCCAGGCAGCGGCGATAGCCATCTTCCGCAGCCGCAAAGTTGCCGACGGTCAGACTGGCACCTGCAAAGCGCTTCCAGAGGCGCATATCCTCCGGGGCATTGCGGATCGCCTATTCATAGGCGGCAGCGGCCTCCCGATAGCGATACTGTCCTGTGAGCGCATCCCCCAGGCGCTGAAAGTCTCCATCCGCGCGCAGCCTGCGCATTTCCGGCGTATTGCTAAATCGATGGACACAAACACCAAGAGTTATTGCGAAACGTGGGGATGTGCTTCTTGTTTGTAAAGGATCAGGGTACGGAAAGACAGTCATTTGTGATGTAGATGAAGCACATATAGCTAGACAGATTATGGCAATACAGAAACATACTTGGCAAAATATGCAGTATTCCCCACGGTACCGTCTCTGTCCGCTTAATTCCACTTCCACGGACAATTTCGCCCAGGGTCGAACAGCGAACCCATTCCCATGTTTCGGGAATATCAAAAGGGATCTCATCCGCAATTGAGCGCACCTCAGTACCGATTTTCTCATAAGGAGTATTATCAGAATCAACATCAGAAAATGATGTCGATTTTGTGCACCGAGGGGGTTCGAATCCCCACTCTCCTTCGCTTATCGCCAGAAGGCAGCATCCAATACGCCTTCTGGAATGGAGAAAGAGTGTGACCCAGCAGCAAAAAGAGCAGATCTCTAAGCTCCGGGCATCCGGCGCCAGTTTCGGAAAGATTGCTTCGGCGCTCGGCATGTCCGTTAATACCGTCAAGTCCTACTGCAAGCGTAACCCTGTATCAGCGGCTCCTGTACTTGATCAAACGGCAGCCGTTCATACAGACCGTTGCCCACAGTGCAACGCTGTACTCAAGCAGTCGCCCGGGCATCGGCAGAAGCGGTTCTGCTCCCCAATGTGCCGGATGGCATGGTGGTCGGCACATCCGGAGCAGATGGTACGCAAGAATCTGTCCCGGGTTGAGTGTCTCCATTGCGGGACAGTGTTCCTTCAGTACGGCAACCGCCCGCGGAAGTTCTGCTCCCAGAGATGCTATTTTGCCCATCGTTATGGTCAGGGTGGTGATGCGCATGGCTGAGGAAGAGGCTCTCATGTGCTATCAGGCGACGATGCGCATTGCCCGGCAATGGCTGTGTTCGGGCCTGATTACGGCGGAGGACTACGAGAAATTTGATACAATCGTTGCCGAAAAGTTTGGTGTATCCGCCCGCAGTATCTGGCGCGATATTAACTTGATAAAGCTGCCCTCTGACGGTAATATGCCACCTACGAAAGGGGGTATCTCAAGTGGAACGCACCATTCAACTGGTTCAGCCGATGAAGCTGGCTGAACGAAAACTGCTCCGGGTTGCGGCATATGCACGTGTTTCGTGTGACAAGGATGCAATGAAGCATTCACTTGCCGCCCAGATCAGTTACTACAACGAATACATCCAGCGCAACCCCGATTGGGTCTTCGCCGGCATCTATGCCGATGAAGCCTACTCCGGTACAAAGGACGATCGCCCACGCTTCGTGCAGCTGATCCAAGACTGCAAAGACGGCAAGATCGACAGGATCATTACCAAGTCCATCAGCCGCTTTGCCCGCAACACGGTCACCTTGCTCACGACGGTAAGAGACCTCAGACGCATGGGCATTGGTATTTACTTCGAAGAACAGAACATCGATACGTTGACGGAAGCCGGCGAACTGATGATCACGCTCCTCGCTTCTCAGGCACAGGAAGAAAGCCGCGCCACCAGTGAGAACTGTAAATGGCGCATCAGAAAGAAGTTCGAAGAGGGCTATACCACGCACTTCAATTTGGTCGGCTACCATCAGGTGGACGGGTTGGTCGAAATGATTCCGGAAGAAGCGGAACTGGTCAGGCGCATTTTCCAGCTGTATCTTGAGGGATACGGTCAGCAGGCAATTGCTAACATCCTCTTTGAAGAGGATGCACCTACCTGTTTGGGCGGCGAATGGTTCAGCACAACGATCAGAAGCATGCTTCGCAACGAAAAATATGCCGGCGATCTTCTTCTACAAAAATCCTTTGTCACCGATCACATCACAAAGGAAGTAAAGAAAAACAAAGGTGAAATGCCGAAGTTCTTCATTCAGGATGATCATGAAGCCATCGTTCCCCATGAGGTTTTCGAAGCTGTAAGGCGTGAAAACGCCCGCAGAGCCGCCAAGTATGGCAGCAACGGAGGAGAGACTTCTGAACTGACTTCGCTGGTGCGATGCGGCATGTGCGGGAAGAACTACCGCCGTAAGAAAGCAAAAGCCAGATGGCTTTGGTGCTACACCACCTATAACCTCCGCGGCAAAAAATACTGCGCATCGAAGGCGATCCCTGAAGAAACCTTGAGAAATGCATGCACCCAAGTGCTGAGGCTTGCTGAATATGATGCGGAAGCTGTAAAGAACCGCATCGAGCGGATTGACGCCATGCCAGACAATCTTCTGATTTTCCATCTGAAGGATGATACAACCCATGAAGTGAAATGGGCATTTCCTTCCAGTTCAGAAAGCTGGACGGTCGAAATGCGGGAAAAAGCCGCTGAACAAATGAGGAGGCGCTATGCAAAGACAGGTAACTAAGCGGCAGGTGCAGGTCATCCAGCCGACGATCAATACGGGTTTCATGCAGTCTACGCTGGCACCAGTAGTCAAAAAGCGTGTTGCAGCCTATGCCCGTGTTTCGACCGAGCACGAGGAGCAGCAGACCAGCTACGATGCTCAGGTCGACTATTACACCAAAAAGATCAAGGAGCGTACTGAATGGGTTTTCGTTGAGGTCTATACCGATATGAAAACTCCGTCTCTGATACAGTTTAATGATTTACGATGCCTCGCCGGGAGGGGGGGGGTAAGTTGAGGGGCCAAGGAGGGTAAGTTTTAATTATTTGTCCAAGGAATCTGCATAATTGCATAAAAATGAAACCGAGCCGCTGATGTATAGCAGCCCGGCATATTTTTTGCCAAAATACGTCAGCAGTGACGTAGACAGGCGAGTATGGGCACTATAGAATTATATGTGTATCAATCCTCCCTCTGCAGTAGCTCAATGCACCGATTTGCTTCTCTCTCAGTCAGGCCCAGGTCAAAATCGGTGCGAACCAGGTGGTCGATATGATCTCCCATATCGTCATCGTCGTCCAGAATTGCATACTGCCAGCATCCAGGGTGGCGGTTGAACCAAGCGCTAATATCATTCCCGCGCTCACCGCCGACATAAGGCGTTTTGTCGTACACCTCCATGTCGTACTTGGCCAGCCATTCCTGCAGATGCTGATAGCATGTGGGGATCTGACGCCAGGCAGAAGATACAACGATAAGCGCGCCGGTCGTGTGTACGATCCGCCTCAATTGTTCCAGCGAAGGTTCATAGAGAAGATCGTCACTGTAAACGTGAACGCCCTGGCGGTGCATATTGAACGCCCACTCACCGTTGTTCAGAACGCCGTCAACATCCAGGAAGAGTACCTTGTTCATCATTGCAGTCCTTCACTCCGGGGCAAGGCTCAGCCTTCGTTTTTCAGCAGGTACTTGTTGCTGACGATTTTCATGGACAGGCTGGCGCTGATCAGCGGGCAGAATACCGGCGTGGTCGGACGAACCACGATGCCCTCCTTCTTCCCGCCGTTGGGGTAATCCCCGTCAGCACGGGCCAACAGCGCCTCTACCGTCGGGTACTTGGAAGGCAGGTCCATGCCCACTTCCTCGATGGGAACCGGGGTCATATCCAGCGCCTCGCAGATGAGGAGCATCCGCTTCAGACCGACGCGCTTTCCGTTTTCACGGATGGTGAAGACGTACCATTCCGGTTTCGTCAGCCTCAGGCGATTCTGCTGGATACCAGGGGCGCACAGCTCGCCCTGGATCGTCAGGGTCTTGAGCCCCAGCTCACCGGCGTACTCTTCCATCTTCGCCTGGTACCCGCGCGCTTTGATTAGTTCATAGAAGGAGCTGCTGCCGTCGTCCTTGTACTCATAGTTGTGGCCGGTGACATGGAATCCGTTCTCGTCGATTCCCAGGGAATGGGAAGAACCGTCCATCTTTGTGCTGATGTAATACTCCAGCCCGGCGAAGGCCTGGATCAGCTCCGGTTCTTCCTGCACGCGGGTCTCATCGGTATGCGGGATGTCATAAGGCAGGTTCCCAATGACGGTTCCGCCCGTCGTTGCCCGTTCCTCGATCTCCCATTTGCGCACGCCGAGCAGCTCCGTCACATCGTCACCCACGGCGGCCTCTGCGGGGATTTCCGGGAACTGGCTCAGGGGCAACAGCAGGCCCTGGGAAATCTGCCCACGGAAGCGCATGGTGCGCAGCTTGAAGCCTTCGCCCATGATGTCGGTCTTTTTGTAGCTGGAAGAGCGCATGAACTCGTAGACCGGGCGGATCGGCAGGAAGCTGTCGATCTCAAAGTAGACACCGATGTCCATCGGCTGAAACTGGCCTTTGTTGACGACGCACTGCCAGCCCAAGACGTGGGCCAGCTCAATGCGGTCAGCGCCTTCAATCGGCTCAATCTTCCAGATGAGTTGAATGCTTGCGAGTTTTCTCATGTGTTGTGTTCCTCCTCGTTGTTGGTTTGGCTTTCAGGGAAAGCTGTCTCAGATAAGTCCGTATAGTCCTCCGGTCCATTGGCGGAGCATCGGCGCAGATAGTCGTGCCCGCCGTCCACGGATACACAGCCGCAGCGGCAGGTCCTGAAATCATGCCGATGGACGCTTTCGATCACGTCTCCACAGTGGTTGCAGCGGATGGCATTTCGTATGATGTGGGCTCTCATGGCTGCTGCCCTTCTTCCTCAGGCATGACGCTGTCAGGCTCGTTTACGATCCGCAGCAGGGTTTCCTTCTGGGCGTCCGTGAGATCATCTGGCCCCATGCCTTTCAGTACAAGCGCTGCCCAGACCGTATCCATCAGGAAACAGTCCGGGCAGGTGCGGGGTGACAGGACGCCGAAGAAGCCCATGCGCGGTGGATAGTCCCATCCAGCCTGAAAGGCCTCTTCGGGCGTCAGAATCTCGCTGCGGCCGCAGACCTCACAGATATGCTTATACTTCTGTGGGTGCATCGGTCCCGGCCTCTTCGCACTGAGCAATGGGATAGTCCGCATCATATGCGCCGATCAGCTTTTGCAGCAGCGGATCGTCATCCTTTTCGCGTACCTTGTACAGATGAATGTCTGCGTCGATGCCGTCGAAATCCTCCGCTTCCACCCACTGCTCAGACAGCTTACAGATGCCTTTATACGGTTCTCTGCCCAGGTACAGGCTGACCCATTCGAGGCGCGCGTTGTTCAGGATGGGCGGAACCGGGTTCTTGGCAAGCAGCACCTGCATTTCTTTTGTGCATGCGCCAAGGGCAGCCCGTATGAGTTCCCAGCAATGCAGGCTGACCATCCACATGGTGTGGATCAATGGATAGCTGTAATCGAAGGGAAACTCCGTATCCGGTATAACGCTGATGACGAAATAACGCAGCCGCTTCTCGTTGGCGTCGACGCAGGTCCCGCCATACAGTGTGTCCGGATTCCGTTCGACGATGATGTAGGTCTGATACGGGATGCCCTTGGGCAGCAGGTTGTGAAACGCTTCAGTGACTGAGGCGGAGGCTTCCATGTCAACCCAGTCCGGGTTGATCGGCGTGTGCTCCCGCTTCTCATTGCTGGGCATGCAGGGGCCGTTCAGGAGATCTACAATGTAATCCTTATCCTTGAGTAACGCTGTCATGTGGTTCATGATGTAGTCCTTTCTTTCCCACCCACCATCCCTGTCATGGCTTATGCGGCCGGTTCAAAGTATTCCGGGTGCTCCTCGGGGTTGATCAGGAATTGATAGCGGTACACATCCTCCTTTCGGCAGTCGAGAATCCTGAGCAGGGTGAACTGATGCAGGTAAGCGCTGACGTGGGCACCAGAGTAATCCAGGGTGGCAATCACCATCTCGGTGGAGAAAACATCGTCGCCGAAGGTTTCATACATCTCCGTGATGAACCGCTTCTGGCCTTTGCTCAGGGAAAGCGCGCCTGTCTTTAGATGCCGCAGAATTGCGTAGCGCTGCGGGGACGTCTTTTCCACCAATCCCAGCTGGGAGGCCAGCTGCATGTCGCCGAACCATTTGGACGATTCCCCAATGGCGGCGTAGTCATCCACCGTGACCTCACCCCTGGCCATGCATTCCAGCAGCAGTCCGCCGATGCGCTTGTCCTTGGGCGAATTGGACTGCACAAGCTCGTCGACCCGGTCCAGCACATCCTGGTCGTAGCCGCCCGTTTCCACGGGTTGAGCCTGCGGGTTGAGCAGCGCTTTGGATTCCTCTTCCGTGCAGATTTTGTAGTACTTCTGGTGGCTGTCCCTGCGCTCCAGCTGGATGATTCCCTGCTCCTTCATGTAGCGGATGCTGCTGCTGAATTGACGGGGTATGATGTGCATGGCTTCAGCCAGCTCGGCTGTGGTGAACTGCATCTTACCGGCTTTCATGCGCATGAGCAGAAACGCCGACATCTGCCCGATTATCTTGGTTGGGTCTTTCGCGTATTGCGTCAGAAGCTCAATGGGCGTTCCTTGGGCTGTGCGGTCAATCCCGCTTTCAAGGGTCTCCGTCAGGGCAACTGCCTGAAACCCACTCAGGTCCGAAACCACCTCCTCTGCCTGTGCGGGCTCTGTTTGCGGGGCTATGGCTTTACGTTCATGGGGACTGCCGTCAGGCGAAGGGACCGGAGGCGACGGCGCGGATGCAAGGGGCGTCTTCGCCAGTTCCTGCTCTGCCTGCCGCGCCTGCTCTTCACGCTGGGTCATCCGCAGCCGCCGCTCATCCACAGCTCTTGAGAGCAGCTCAAGGAAGTACTCCAGGAAGTAGGTCAGGTCGCCGCCGTTCTCCTCGCGGAGGATGTTGGCCATCGCCTCGTAGTATCCATAGCTCTTGCGGGCGATCAGGGCGGAGAGGCTTACGTCGCTGAAGAAGGTGTATCCGGCGCGGAGCAGAATCATGCTGGAGAGCACACGCCCCAGGCGCTCATTCCCTTCCGGGAAAGGGCGCAGGATGATCATGTACGCCTGTGCAACAGCGGCCTTGATCAGTGGATGGATCTGAGGGGAAGCAAGGAAAGCGGAAAGTTCGCCCACACGGTCCGGAACCGTCCGGGCGGACGGAAAGCTGAACTGCTCTCCGTCCGCTGGGGAATAATCGACGGTTTCCGTCGTGCGGTAGTCCTGACCGCCTTCATCCATGCCGTCTGTCAGGATGGTAATCAGCTCCCGCAAGAGGCCTGCCTCTATGGGACGGTACAGGTTTGCGCTTGCATAGCTGCCAGCCACACGGTTGTTGGTGATCAGCTGTTCTTCAATGTCTCGGGGCGGTTGGCCGCCGGTGAGAAAATCCATCGCCGCCTGTATGGTCATCTGGGAGCCTTCGACATAGCTGGTGAAGAAGATCTCTTCCAACGTGGAAACCGTAGGCGGTTCCGCGTAAGGGTCATAATCCACGTCGTTTTCATACAAGGCTTCGACGATCTTCTCACTTGCGGCGATCATCTTGTCCGTGGTCACGTACCAATAGGGCGTTCCCTTGTAGCTGTACAGAGGCAGCACTGTGCTTTTGGACCGTCGCTGGTTCAGCAATTCCTGCCACAGTGCGTCCGGCTGTACGCCGAGAGGTACGCGGGAGATCATGTCGCGTTTTGAGGTGTAACGCTGTTCCAAGTGTCTGAAGAGCATATCACGGTCCATTTGTAACCTCCTACCTCTGCGCGTTTATTGCTGGTCTATATCGATGGGTTGAGCGTCAGCCAGGCTAAAGCGAATTGCCTGATGCGCAGGCAGGTATTCGCCATAGCAGAGCCTCGGGCGGTCGTCTTCCCAGCCGACCAGGTGACGAATCTTGCGCAGTAGGCTCCTGCCGCTGATCTCAAACTGGACGGTACGCTCCTCCGGCACAACGACGGCCTGCTGATCATCAATAGTGCAGGCGCGGAGCAGCAGCATCTTTTCGTCCTTGTTGATCATGATCTGGACCTGGCGCGGCCAGTCCAAGGCATCCAAAACACCCTCGTTGAGAAGAATGGAATCTTCCAACAGATTGAGGGTCAGCAATATTGGAGTATTCATTCAACTACCTCCATGGTTTCAGGATCGGTGGGTGGCTGAGAAGTCCCATCACCGGCTGCTGAGATGTCTGAGGAAACAAAGCCCTCTGTCAGGTCAATCTGTGTGGAAGCGGTATGCTCATCCACGCTCAGGCCGAAGGTCTCCAGCCACTCGCTGGGTAGGATCGGCTTGGGGCGTTTGAGTTTGCCGGTCTCCGGGTCTCGGCTCTGGGGTAGGAACGCCTCCTTGGAGCTGAGGTCGAACAGGTACAGGCTTTCACCCTGGTAGTTGATCCGCATGCCCTGCAGCTTGTATCGGTAAATCTCCTCCCAGCCCATGAGCTCGTACAGCTTTGTGGTGAAGGGCCTGCAGGTGATCTCGCGGCTCTTGCGCTTGTCGCCCTTGATCACGCACCAGCGGACCGCATCGCGCGCGCCTTCGTCACAGGGACGGATGGCCAGCTTGCGTTCCGTAGGGTTGATGAGGAACTGGATGTACGTCGCGTCTTCCAGCTTGCTGATGCAGGAATTGTTGAAGGTGATGCTGTTGCCGCGTATGGTCATAGCAGGGTCGAAGCGGTGGGATATGAACTCGCGGCGCACCACCTGATACCCAACAAAGCTGAAGTTTGCTTCCTCAGCCAATCGCTGGGCTTCCTGACGTTCTTCACGTGTCAGACCACCCATACCGGGGATGTTTGTCAGGCCTGGCTGCTGCGCTCCGGGGTATGGCGTTCGCGGCATGCCAGGCGGGCTCGGTCGAAAGCTCGGCCTCTGCTGAGGCCAGGGTTGCTTAGTATCCACCATGGTTTATCAGCCTCCTTTTTGTCGTTGATTGTCGTTTCCGTTCAGCAGGATCGCCCCAGGGCGTTCCAGCTCCTTGGCTTGTAAGCGCCTCTGGTGCTTTGCTTTGGCGGGCCATATCTTCTCAACCAGCACCTTGTCGAGCTCCCTGCAGATCTCCACCGCGCTGTCCACCAGATTGCTCTCGCCCAGGGGACTGCGGATCAGCTCCTGATAGGCCGCGCGCATGATAGGCTCCTCGAATGCGCCGTATACCATGCGGCTGGACTCTTCATGGAGCAGGCATTCGCAGCGGTAGATATACCCAAGCCAGTAGGCATAGGCCAATTCGTCTACATTCCGGTTTGGCTCATCCGGCAGCTCAGCCAGGGCAGGTGGTAAGCGCAATCGCTCCGCCTCATAGGCCTGGGAGATCAGTAGGCTTTTGTTCTGATCGTCCTCAGCCTTTGAAATGATGTCGTCGATCCAATACAGCGCTTCCACGATGGCCTCGGGGCTTTTGAGCAGCATGGGTACGCGGAGCAGATTGGAAAGCTCGTCGTTTTCCATGCCGTTGGCAGCCGCAAAGCTGACATCTAACACGCCGGCCAGTTGGCTGGTCATGTAGAGCGGGGCAAAATCCGCCATGGTAAAGCCCATGGATGCAGCCTCCATGAAGAGATTGCCCTGCTTATGGCAGTAGGCCAGGTCACGGGCTGTGAACTGGCGGGCCACCTTGATTACCTGATTGTTCTGCGGAGACGCCCTGGCCAGCCGCATTAGGCGCTTGACGTTGGCGGACAGCGGACGGCTCTTGGCCGGATTCCTGGATGTCGACATGCTCCTACACCTCCTTTGTGGATCCGTCCACCTGGATGGGCTCCGCATAGGCTTCCGGCGTCTGCGGCAGGACTGGCGGGTCCTCCATGATTTCCATGAGCAGATCGTCCACGGTGGCGGTGTCGACGGTATGGGCAATGTCGAGGGGACGCGCTTCCGCCATCATGTCCCATTCATCTGTGCTGCAGTCCGTACCCAACCCGCGCACGCCAGGCTCATGCTGAAAGACCGGTGTGCCAAAGAGCCGTTTGTTCATCTCTACCGCCTGTCGGAATCGCTCTTCCATGTCGCGGATTTCCTGGGGCTCATCATCGTCGGGCGGGTAATAGTAGCTCTTGGCGTCTTCACGCTGCTCGGATGTGGCTTCCGCTTCCTTCCGGGCGATAATGACCTCGTCCTTCTTGCTCACCGCTCGGCCCACGTAGTTATCCAGGTCAAAGACCAGCACTGCGTTGCCGACCACAGCCATATTGGGATTGGAGACGGTCTGGCAGGGCACGCGGAAGGAGTAATCCGTTTCCCAGCCCATGCTGTCGTAGAGCACCTTGCTCAGCGGCGCAGCGCTTTTGTACTTGGAATCCCATGGGATAGCATTGGGGTGATCCGGTTTGCATGGCCGCACAACCATCATCCGCTCGACCGGGTTGAACAGCAGCTCCACCGTCTCTGTTCCGGACAGCTTCGCCACGCAGCTCTTGTTGAAGGTGATGCCGTTGGTCGTGATGCGGATGACCGGTTCATGGACCCGTGAAAACATATCCCCGCGAACCACCTGAAAGGTCTTGACCGCGTCTTCCTTGCTTTGGGCGTCTGTCTCATCTGCCGTTTTGCCCTCCAGCTCATCCTTGATCTCCTGCTCAGCGGCAGTCAGATCGCGGGCAATCTGAGCAATACCATGGTCATCTACCAGACCACCGATGCGGCGGCCACCCTCAGGCAGGTATTCCGTGCCCAGGTCGATCTCCAGCTCCTCATCGAGCATGCCCATGGAGATCTGCCCGGCGCGGTAATAGTCCTCGAAGTCAAAGCCTGCCCAGGACCTGTTCATGGAGATATATGCTGGGGCGGTATTCCCTGGACAAACCCGGTCTGTCCTTCGCTGGCGGCAACTGGCAGGAATGGTTGGCGCAGCAGGACGCTATGACCTACGCGCCAGATAATGACGGTATTCTTCCCATAACGGATGACGAGTACTTCTATGATGACATCGTGACGATGTTCGTGGACTGGGTCAAGACGGTCTATGGCGCTACCACGCTGGAAGAGAACTTGACATATATCGCCAATGCGCTGGGCGGTAAGGGCTCTCCCCGAGAGGTCATTCGGGAGTATTTCCTGAACGACTTCTACAAGGACCACCTGAAGATCTACCAGAAGAGGCCCATCTACTGGCTGTTTGATAGCGGCAAGAAGAACGGCTTTAAGGCGCTGGTTTACATGCACCGCTGGCAGCCGGACACCATCGCCCGTGTGCGCACGGATTACGTGCACGAAATGCAGAGCCGCTATCGTACCGCCATTGAGGATGTGGAGCAACGTATCAATGGAGCCTCCACCTCCGAGCGCGTGAAGCTGACCAAGCGCCTAACAGCATTACAGGCTCAAGCAGAAGAGTTGCGGAAGTACGAGGAAAAGGTTCACCACCTGGCTGACCAAATGATCGGCATCGATTTGGACGACGGCGTGAAGGTCAATTATGCGAAGTTTGCTGATGTGCTGGCACCGATAAAGTAACCGGAGGATTAGCGTATGTCTGGATTTGAAACGACATCGGATACCCGTGAAATCATCAAGGAAAAGCTGCGCGAGCATTTCGACGGGAGGATTGTCCGCAAGGATCTGACCAAGAAGATCAAGGAAGGGGCCAATGTGCCTGTCTATGTCCTTGAGTTCCTGCTGGGCCAATACTGCTCCTCCGATGATGATGCTATCATCGAATCCGGCGTACAGCAGGTGAAGCGTATCCTGGCGGACAACTTCGTGCGCCCGGACGAGAGCCAGAAGATTCTCTCCCAGCTGCGCAAACGCGGCAGCCACACGGTCATCGATATGATCACCGTGCAGCTGGATATCCAGAAGAACCGCTATTTCGCAGAATTCTCCAACCTGGGCCTACAGAAGGTGCCCATTGAAGATGAATATCCAGAGAAGTTCGACCGCCTGCTCTGCGGCGGTATCTGGTGCATCGTACAGCTGGATTATGAGTTCGTGGAGGAAGAAAAGAAGAATGGCTATCCTATCCAGATCCGGAAGCTGACGCCTATCCAGATGCCGCACATCGACATCGACGACCTGAAATCTGGTCGGAAGGCGTTCACGAAAGATGAGTGGATGGACGTTCTTCTGCGCTCCATCGGCATGGAGCCGGACGAACTGACCGTGCGCGAAAAGTGGCTGCTGATTCTGCGCATGGTGCCGCTGGTGGAAAATAACTATAACCTATGCGAGCTGGGCCCGCGTTCCACCGGCAAGAGCCACCTGTTCAAGGAAATCTCCCCGAACAGCATTCTGGTCTCCGGCGGTCAGACCACGGTGGCCAACCTGTTCTACAATATGGCCCGCAAGCAAGTCGGCCTGGTGGGTCTTTGGGACTGCGTGGCCTTCGATGAGGTGGCAGGCATCCGGTTCAAGGATAAAGATGGCGTACAGATCATGAAGGACTACATGGCATCCGGTTCCTTCGCCCGCGGCAAGGAAGAAAAAGCTGCCTCCGCATCCATGGTCTTTGTAGGCAACATCAACCAGAGCGTGGACGTGCTGCTGAAAACCAGCAGCCTATTCGACCCCTTCCCGCCGGAGATGGGTACGGACACCGCTTTCCTGGACCGTATCCACTGCTACCTGCCCGGCTGGGAAGTACCCAAATTCCGCCCGGAGCATTTCACCGATGACTACGGTTTCATCACGGACTATCTGGCGGAGTTCATCCGCGAACTGCGCAAGGAGCAGTATGGCGATGCGCTGGACCGTTGGTTCCGCCTGGGCAAGAATCTGAACCAGCGCGACACCATCGCCGTGCGCCGCACTGTGGATGGCCTGCTGAAGCTGATCTACCCTGACGGCGAGTTCAGTAAGGAAGAGCTGGAAGAAGTCCTGCAGATCGCGCTGGAGATGCGCCGCCGTGTAAAGGAGCAACTGAAGAAGCTGGGCGGCATGGAATTCTACGATGTTAACTTCAGCTATATCGACAACGAGACCTTCGAGGAGCACTATGTTTCCGTACCCGAGCAAGGCGGCGGCAAGCTGATTCCAGAGGGCCTGTGCAATCCCGGTCAGGTCTATACCGTCAGCAGGGGCAAGTCCGGTATGATCGGCGTCTTCCGCCTGGAGAGCCAGATGCTCCCCGGCAACGGCAAGTTTGAGTGAACCGGCATCGGCACAGACCGTGATGCCCGCGAGAGCAGCAACACGGCTTTCAACTTCCTTAAGGCTAACGGTAATCGGATCAGCGGGTCCATCAGTACGACCACGAAGGACTACATCATCAACTATCAGGATCTGCAGGGCATCGGCATGACTGGCAAGCTGGCGCTGCCCAGCCTGATCGCCCTATGCTCCATCGCGCTGGGGCGGCCCACCCTCGGAAGCCTGGCCGTGCTCGGTGAGATCAGCATTAGCGGAACGATGATTAAGGTGGATGAGCTGGCCAACACTCTACAGTGCTGTCTGGATAGTGGCGCAAAGAAAGTTCTTATCCCATCGGTTTCCATGATTGATTTTGCCACGGTACCTGCTGATCTGATGGGCGCGTTCCAGCTGATTCCGTACAGCAGCGCGGAGGATGCGGTGTTTAAGGCGCTGGGAGTCGAATAAGCCCATTCGGTAAGAGAAATTAGGAGGGAATCATAATGACCACTGATAATCAGTTTGACTGGGTAGAGTTCTATAAGGAACTGGCATCAAAACTGCTTCAGTATAAGGCCAACCGAGCCGGCCTCGTTGATAAAGTCAAACAGATTTACGAAACCACCGGTATCAACATGCCCACGCTGGAAAAGGATAATAAGCTGGTCGACATTGATCCCTTCACTTTCTTTGGTCTCTTCAATAAAAGTTCCATGAAAGAGGAGAATCGGGTAAAGATTCTCTCTGCCATTGCCAGTCTGTTTTCCATTTCGGCACCGGTGCCTACATCCTTCAGCAGTATTCCTGTGCTAAACAACCAGAATGCCACTTTCTACTATTTTGTTGGTGATCGGGAAGATCGTGACATTGACGATCTTTGGGATTTGTTTGAATCCGCGCTCCGGTATGCAAATGCTCCAACTGCTGAGAATCGCGCAAGTCTCTCGAAATATTTTGATCTTACGATCCAGAAAAAGGGCAACGGCAACAGTAAGATCACCATGGCTTTGTACTGGATCGCGCCTCATGCGTTTCTTAATCTGGATCAGCGGAACACATGGTATATCTATGAGTCTGGGAAAATACCTGCCACCCTCGTTCAGACCCTTCCTGCCATTGAGAGCAAGATTCCCGCTGCCAAGTACTTTGACATTGTTGAAAAACTGCGCGCCTATCTGCAAAGCGACGAAAGTCCCCTGAAGGATTTCAAAGAACTCAGCTTTGAAGCGTGGAAGTATTCGGAAGAAGTGAACCAGCTGCAAAAGGCACAAAAAGCACAGGATGATCAGGATAGTAAAGGCGCTGCTGTTGCGGACCAAGATGTTGAGACAGTGCATTACTGGTTATATTCACCCGGTGAGAACGCTCATATATGGGGTGAATGTCTCGAAAAAGGTATCATGGCTATCGGCTGGGACGAAATCGGTGACCTGCGCCAGTATTCGTCTAAAACAGAAATGAAGCAGGCCATGAAAGAGCATATTGACCCAAGCAGACCCTATACCATGGCTGCTCATGCGACCTGGCAATTCGCAAGAGAGATTAAACCAGGTGACATTGTCTTTGCAAAAAAAGGAAGGTCCACGGTCATTGGGCGCGGCGTTGTTCAGTCCGGTTACGAATTTGATGATTCACGCGCCGATAATAGAAACGTGCGCAAGGTGAACTGGACGCACAAAGGCGAATGGCCGCATCCCGGCCAGGCCGCGATGAAAACGCTGACTGATATTACTCAGTACACGGATTACGTTGCGGAACTCTGCGCCATGTTTGAAAGCGATGTGGAGGAAGATGTCGAGGAGCATGTGACTGAGCTTAAGCCGTACCCCGCTGAAAAATTTTTGGAAGAAGTCTATATGGACGAGGAAAGCTACCGGACGTTAGTGGAACTCGTAAAAAGCAAGAAAAACGTCATTCTTCAAGGCGCGCCAGGTGTCGGCAAAACATATGCCGCAAAGCGTCTGGCATATTCCATGATGGGCGTCAAAGATCCAAGCCGCGTCATGATGATTCAGTTCCATCAAAGCTATTCCTATGAAGACTTTATCATGGGGTTCCGGCCTACAGAAAAGGGGTTTGAGCTCAAACGCGGTGCGTTTTACAATTTCTGTAAGCAGGCAGAGATCGACAGCGATAATGATTACTTCTTCATTATCGACGAAATTAACCGTGGTAATCTGAGTAAGATATTCGGCGAATTGTTCATGCTGATTGAGGCTGACAAACGCGGCATCGAGCTTCAGCTGCTATATTCGGACGAACGGTTCTCGATCCCCGCCAATGTCTATATCATCGGCATGATGAATACAGCCGACCGCAGCCTTGCGATGATGGATTACGCATTGCGCAGGAGATTTGGCTTCTTTGAGATGAAGCCGGGCTTTGATACAGATGGTTTCCGGGCGTATCGTATGGGCCTGGGCAGTGAGAAATTTGACCGCCTGATCGCCTGCATCGAAAGCCTTAACAACGCCATCACGGCAGATGAATCGCTTGGTGAAGGGTTCTGTGTTGGGCACAGTTATTTCTGCAACCTGAAAGAAATCACAGACCGCGCTCTTTCCAGCATTGTGGAGTTTGAACTTATACCCCTTTTGAAGGAATACTGGTTTGACGAACCTGTAAAGGTCAGAGACTGGATCAGCAATTTGAGGAGCGCAATCAAGTGATACCGATTCAGAATGTTTATTACATGCTGTCATATGCCTTCCAGGTGCTAAATGAGCAAGGCTACAAGGATGTCGCTACTGAGCAATTCAGTAACGTTGCTGAGTTATGCGCTGCCATTCTGGCCAAGGGGTTTTCAATTCAGCTGAAGCGAGGTCTTAATCGGGAATACATTGAGCAAAGCGACGCTCTATCAGCGATCCGTGGTCGAATCGAAATCGCTGAATCCCTAAAAACCAGAAGTATTCTAAAAAAGCAGTTGATCTGTTCGTATGACGAGTTTTCTGTGAATTCGTACATGAACCGGATAATTAAAACAACCATGGACCTTCTGCTGCGATCTGATATTTCAAAGGCCAGGAAGAAAGAATTGCGCAAGGTACTGGTTTTTCTGGGTGAAGTTGAACCGCTCGATGTTTACCATATCAATTGGGGTGTCGAGTACAGCAGAAACAACCAGTCTTATCGCATGCTAATCTCCATTTGCTATTTGGTCGTCAAGGGCCTTTTACAGACCCAAACAGATGGAAGTACCCGGCTTATGGACTTCCTGGATGAACAAAGAATGCACAGGCTCTATGAGAAATTCATCCTTGAGTATTACAGGAAGGAGCATCCGGAAATCTGCGCGAATGCGTCTCAGATACCCTGGCAGCTGGATGATGATATGAGCGCAATGCTCCCAGTGATGCAGACGGATATCATGCTCACCCAAGGTGAAAAGACGTTGATTATCGATGCCAAGTACTATGCGCGCACCACTCAGGTTCAGTACGACAGGCATACGCTGCATTCCGGGAATATGTATCAGATTTTCACTTATGTGAAAAACAAGGAAGCTGAAAAGAAGGGTGAGCCTCATACCGTGTCAGGAATGCTCCTGTACGCGAAAACGGATGAGGATATTTTCCCGGATCATGAATACAGCATGAGTGGAAACAAGATTGCAGTGCGAACTCTTGATCTAAGCGGAAACTTTGATTCCATTCGTAACCAGCTCGACGGAATTGTAAGCAGATTCTTTGGAGAAGCGGCATGAGCAAGGAGCGTGAGCAGTAATGGTTGGCAAGTACAAGGTCATTACGCTCTGCGGGAGCACCCGATTCAAGGAAGCCTTTATGGAGGCGCAGAAACGATTGACATTGGCAGGTAACATTGTCATAAGCGTTGGCCTGTTCGGCCATTCCGGAGATGACGAGGTCTGGACCGAGGGAACCAAGGAAATGCTGGATGACATGCACAAGCGGAAGATTGACATGGCTGACGAGATCTTTGTCATCAACGTTGGCGGGTATATCGGATCCAGCACCAGGTCGGAGATTGAGTACGCGATAGCGACTGGAAAGAAGATTCATTACTTGGAGCCGTAACATATTCATTATTGAAACAGGAGGTTGTTATGCCAGAGCTTATTGTGGGGCTGGTTGATGGCAATGGAAACCTTCTGGTTTCCCAACCATACGAAGAGTACCAATACGGTCGACGGTCAAGGGAGATTCTCGTCAGAACTCGCGGGAATCGATTAGTTGAAATACTGCAGGATGATCTGGGTAATATTTCCTATAATGCGAATCGATTGGTTCTGAAACAGGTTCTAAACGCAAATGTAAATGTTTCAGCAATGACCCTGCTTGGTAAGATAGCTGAGGCGGTTTTGGTCAGAAGATGTAATCAGAGTCCGGATTTGAACCGACGATTATTCATGCTGGCACGAAGAAAAGGTGCTTGGACATCAACGGCAAATAGCTTTACTGCTATAGGAACCGGCCTGAAACCTACAGAGCGTAGATATCCACAACGGTATAACCCGCAAGATACTCAAAGAGATATTATTTGGGTAGATGAGAATGGGGTACCCGCATTGATGGCAGGCAGTAATGGAATGAGTGGAATTGAAGCTGGGTTACAAGTTAAGGCCAGCCTTCATGGCGATGGATACATGCTAAATGATCTACGCAAGAACCGATATGAAGTACCGATGGTGTACTTCCCAGTTAACAATGATTTTGAGAGAATAGTTGATAGGCTCGTCAAAGATCAAAAGGCATATGTCCTTGATCCAGACACAGGAGATTATCGAGGTATACGGGTAGGCGAAGACCTGGTTGACATTCGCGCCTATGATTATGACGCATTCGAAGAAGTCAAAGATTACTATCCTCTGGTTTACGACTTAATCGATGGAGAGATTGATATTGTGGATCTTGTAGATATTGGATTGCAACAAAGAGATGGCGTTCTGAAAGATACAGTAATGCTTTCTGCTTTGAAATCCTCAAATTCAACACAGATTATCCTCCCTAATTAGGTGCAAACTTTTTAACGATTCTATACTTTTTAACGATTTAGGAAAGGGGTGTCGGTTTTGAGCACTGCAGTGGCAACAGCGTACGAAAACCGTGCCCAATGGCACCCGGCTTTCAGCAGGCCAACACGGCGAAAAGCCCAGAAATCAAGCGGTTTCCGGGCGTATGGCACATACAGGCATTGTATCAAAGATAACGTCTTGATAGAAACCGCTGTTGTCTCCGGGTTTTTGATGATACTAATGGATGAGTGTATTAGTGACTTGAATGATTAAGAAGGAATCATTTATGACCTTCGAACACACGAACCGGCCTGGTTTCCTCCTGGGATTTGTAGACTTTTTCACGGCGGGGCTGTTCTTCCTCCTGTACATGCCGCTGGGTGGATTGCAAGATGAACTTGAGTACATCCTCGGCCATAAACTAACGCCATACTGGAAAGCCTACCTGCTCGGTATTCCGACGCTATTCATCTACCCGCTTGTGTGGATGGCGCGAATCGCAGAGGAACTCAAAGCAAAAGCGATAACACTCGGCATCGAAGGACCGCACACTTCATGGTGGCACATGTTCGGCTGGAACACCTTTGGGCTTCTGCTGTTCGGACCAGCTGTAGCCACGCATAGGTTCTTTGATACACTGAACAAGGTTGAACGAAAACTGAACGATGGTGTGGAAATTCAGCATGCAACTATGCAAGGAGGGTAAGTTTTAATTATTTGCTGTAAGATTTAATTATTCCCCGAATGAGCGCAGGGGGGGGTAAGTTGGCTCAGCCCTGCGCCTCTGATGAACATTACTGAAAAGAAAAACAAGGCTTCCGTAGCCCCGTCGGATAGACCGGCAGAGCCGCGAAAGCCCATGAAATCAGGCCTTTTCCGGGCGTTATGCGCCGGAGGAGGCCTGATTGCATTGTATCAAAGACAGCGTTTAGATAGACAAGGGTATCACA
>OLPR01001297.1_pt1 | contig 20796 bp, 21 predicted proteins | sample 1672761 | NCBI WGS metagenome assembly OLPR01 (sample SAMEA3136721, study PRJEB25190) | human gut metagenome | biome: human gut; feature: human-associated habitat; material: faeces | place: Austria | collected 2013 | reverse complement strand
GCCTGTGAAATTTTTGCAAAAAAAATTGACCGCTCGCTGACGAGCGGTCAAAGGCCATTCCTACAAACTGCAGAAATGTGCAATTTTTAGGAATGACGAGCGGTGCACAATTGACAAGGCGCTGCGCTAGCTGCAAAATATAAGGAAGACAAATATCGTGAGGAGGTGACGAGATGCGAGGGATGATTGGATATTGCGGGCTGGATTGTGAAGCCTGCGATGCGTATCTGGCGACGATCCACGACGATCAGGCGCTGCGCGAAAAAACAGCGGCGCTTTGGGCCGAGCTCAATCAAGCGCCGATCCTGCCGGAGCACATCAATTGCGAAGGCTGCCGTGTGGATGGCATAAAGACGGTATTTTGCGAGCAGATGTGTGCGGTTCGTCGCTGCGCGCAGGAAAAAGGTGTGGAAACCTGCGGCGGCTGCGCAGAGATGGAGACTTGCGAGATATTTTCTGCCGTTGCTGCGCATAATCCCGAGGTGTTGGATAATCTGCGCGTGTAATGAATGCTTAGAACGCCATAAAAAATGCCTGCAAGTGCCAAAAAATCGTTGGTTGCAGGCGTTGTTCGTTTATGTACAGCAGAATGTGATCGTTTTGTGGTTTCTCCGCTTTGTTGAGGCGCAAAGCATTTTATAGAAGCATGAGCTCGGTTTTTAGTTCTTGGACGAGCAATTCTTCATCGCGGCTTTGTGCATTTGCTTTGTATATTACCCCAACTTTACATCTTAAACGTTCATCTGAAATTGGCAGAAAGTGTAAATTCGGATGGCGTTCCTGTAAATAATCCGTACTTGACTTTGGCATGAGCGTCATTCCATCTGTCAATGAGAGCAATTCATATAAGCTTTCTCTGTCGTTAATGCGAATCATATTTACTTCAGAGCTATATTGATTGATCATGCCAGTTTTAGAAAGATCGGACAGCAGCATTTTGAAGAAATCTGGAATATATTGGTTGACCGCTTCCACATAACAAATATAGGGATATTTGAATATGTCGTAAATGGTGAGTGATGATTTTTTTAACAGGGGGTGTCCTTTGCGTACAACAAAGCGCAGCTCATCTTCAAACAATTCATCAAAAGCCAATTGATTTCGCTTGATTTCGCGAAAAAGAATCGGTGCATCCAGGGTGCATATTAACACAACGCCGATATCCACTTTGTCCTGACCAACGAGGCTGATGATGGTATCAGTGTCACTGCTTTGCAGATGTAATTTCAAATCCTCGTATTTTTGATGAAGTTTTATGAAAACGGGTATCATCATTGAGCAGGTAAAAAATGTGGCGCTTCCTATCATAAATTCACCGTGCAATTCGAAGCCGGTTTGCCCAATCTGTTTGAGATGTGCAATATTTGCTTGAATTTCTTGGAGCACGCCAATGGCTTCTTTTCCTTCGTCGGTAAATTCGACCTTGTTTGGCAGACGATTCAGCAATGTGTAGCCGAGTTCATCTTCCAACGAGTGGATCATTTTGCTGATGGCGGGTGCAGATACAAAGAGCTTTTGTGCGGCTTTTGTAATAGAGCCTTGCTCGTATATTGCCAACAGATACTCAAATTGATTTAGATTCACAAAGTGACCTCCTTTCAAATGCATGTTTCTATTATAACAAATATATGAAAAAATGCAGGCTCAGAGTGGAAATCCGTCTGAATCTGCATTTTTCATTTTATATTATTGCTTAAAACATGACCGTGGCAATTGGATACCCAATAACGATGTATACGACCATCGAGATTGCCATCAGAACAAGGCCGTATTTCATGATTTCGCCAGAGGATGTCCATTCTGTGTTTGTATGCAGTGCTGGCGCGTAAGGAGAGGCTGCTGGAGAAAGCAGCGCCACGAATACGCTTAAAATGCAGACCATTGCAACAGGTACAGGATTCATGCCAAGCTCTGGAGCAATAGCGGCGACAAGTTGTACAAAAACGGTACCGACGATGATATTGCTGGCATAGTTCGTCAAGAGAATGCCAATGACGATGAGCAATACAAGGAAGAATATAGCGCCGAATCTGCCTAAAACTGGCATCATGCTGTCAATTAGGAGCTGTTTCAGCCCAGTTTCGTCTGACAGAAGAATGTCAGAGAGGAAGACGGTTACAACAACCAAAAAATACATATCCCAGGATACATATTCCTTTGTTATTTTCCCGGGATCCATTACGGGCTTTCCATCGATTTTGATCAATACCAGCATGACGATCAGGAACATTGTGAAGCCGACGAGGTTCAGTTTGTTCATCCAGATGACAAATCCCCAATCCTGTGGCAGCATGGCGGAAAGAATCGCAAATAAAAGGAAAGCAATGGCTGCGATCACATAGATCTTTTGCTGAATAGATAATGGCGGCAGCTTTTCCTTGTTGATTTCTTCTACAGAAATGGATTTCATTTTTTCCATATCACAGCGGAAAACATACTTGATGGCTAAAGACATCAAGGCGATCATGATCAGGCTCATAATCACGTTAAAGAAAAGGTACATTGCATAATTCACTTTAATGCCGCTGGCACCTTCAAAAGCCCCCAGCATAACCAACTGACCGCCCCAGAATGGAATCATGCACTGTCCGAATGCGATGGCCAGATAAGAGCACACAGTCAGTACGCGTGGGTATTTGTCTTTGTTTGTGTATCCTGCAACTTTTAGCACGCCATACATTGTTGGCCACATGACCAAAACAGCTGCGATTGGATCGATCAAGCCGGCGACCACATAGATTGCGGTCATCATCATGAAATTGAACACGATTGGGCGGCCGTCGATAATCTTTCTCGTTAAAAACCAACGGCCGATATAGGCGGTCAGACCACTGTCCCCGATGGCGCCGCAGAATATCAGGCAGAACAGCACCAATAGTGCAATATAGGATGAAAATGCTGAGAAAATACCATACATGCCGATTTCGTCGACCATGCCAAGCATGATAACACCAAACAAACTGGTCCAAAATGTGCCAACAAATGACCACAGATAAATCAAACCGATAAATATCCCGCCCAGCTGCATGCCGAAATGGGTTACGGGTCCCATCGGAGGGATGTTTGAGATGATGAACATCAAAGCAATCCCGATAAAGGAATGGATATAATAGCTTGTATCCTTTTTTAAGACACTCATTTTTAAAATAGCCCCCTCTCAAGCTATGGGCTGATCAATCTTCTAAGCCTTCGTCAGCTTTTTTGATCTTGTCCCTGAAGCCAAGTTCTTCGCCATTTTCTGTCATTGTGATGGTTTGGAACTTATTGTTCATGAGTGGGTTTGTAAATGGGTAATCCACACGTTTGATGACGCCTCTTGTTTCTTTGCGATTTTCGCCGCAAAGCGCCATGATCATGCCAATGTCCAAAAGATCCAATACTTCCAGAGAGCGAACGAGTTCATGCGCATTTTCTGCTTTCAACTGTTTCAGTGCGTATTTTTTGAGATCACAGAGATATTTGTAGCCAGCTTTCATAAGAGATTCGGAGCGCACATTTTTTACGCTTACATATTTTTCCATAATTTGCTGCAGCGTGGAGTTTACTTCCAGCCAGTGCGCTCCAGATTCTCTTCCCAACATCTGATTGTATTCAGCGATTTTCTCCTGGATGATTGGCATATCCATGACATCTGTAAACGTTTTTTTCTGGCATTTATCTGCGGCATTTTCGCCAGCGACCTGCCCAAAAACGGCGGCACTGGTAATATCTCCGCGCACATTGCCGGTCAGATCGCCGGAGGCATAGAGGCCGTCCACTGTCGTTTCACTGTGAATGTCAATGTCAATCCCTTCACCGCCAATGGTGTATTCGTATGTACCGAATTCAACCATCTGTTTTCTCAAGTCAATGTTATATTGATCGAAATAATCATTGAGGCAGGTGTCACCTTCGGAGACAAATGCTTCTTTCATATGCGCCAAATCTTCTTCAGAGGTTTGAGAGCAGTTGATATAGACTGGACCAGTGCCATCTGCCATCTTTTCATCGAAAACAGTTTGCCAAATATCCGAAGTCACATCACCTAATTCGCGCGTAGGCTTTGTTACAAATGGACCAACAGGTTTCCCATTTGCATAGGTTAGCACACCAATCCAGGTTGCTTTGCCGCAGCGTGCGAACTGCAGCGGACCGGCGTTGAGCGATGGCTGATCCATATTGACCATACGGGCACCGGCACGGTAAGCAATAGCGGCGCCGCCGGCATCGGCTGGGCAACAGCTGGTGTTGCAAACAAAAGCTGGGTTTACGCCTGGATATACGCGGGTGGTAACACCGGTGGCGATGATTACTGTTTTCGCCTGGAAGATTATGAGTTCTGGTTGGTCGTATTGGGTGTTAATCCCAATTGCGCCGCAAACCTTATTGTCCTTAACAAGAATTTCTGCAATGGCCGTTTTGTTCATAATTTCTGCGCCGAATTCTTTGGCTTTATTAGTCAAGACGGGTTTTTGATTGTGACCATCATATTTTAAATGGTATCTGCGGCGGCCTGGCATGGCATGTCCTTCAAAATTCCATTTCCCGGTCGGTTTCATGTTGATGCCGTAAGAATCCCATTTCTGTACCAGTTCAAAGGAACGGCGCATCATCAGTGTCATGATGTTGATGTCCTGTTTTGGTCCTACCAGCGTTTCGCATACTTCTTGGAGGATTTCTTGGAAATCATCACCGTGATATTCTGGAATATAGCACATAAAGTGATCGTTGCCTGTGGCGCCGCAGCCAGAACGGCGGGTATCGGCCTTTTCTGCAACAATAACGTGGGCACCCTTTTCACCAGCGGCAATGGCTGCTTGCAAACCGCTGATGCCGCCGCCAATGATTAATACATCTGCCTGTACAGGCTCTTTTCTAATTTTCAGTTCCATTATGCTTGCTCTCCTTTTACTTCAGGTACATCTGCGATGAACATCATGTGGGACAGTGGGTAGCGCAATGTAATGGCGCCCACTGGGCAATCCATGACACATGCTCGGCAATGCCAGCATTCATTTGGATAACGCACGATGATTTCGCTTGGTTCAGTTTCGGTTTTTTTTATCACATCCATACAGCAGATTTGAGCACACACGCCGCATTTAATACATTTTTCTTTATCGATTACCGGTGGCATAAGACCACACCTCTTTCTTTATGAGTTCGCCTTGCAAGAGCTTGTCTTTATTATAATGCGATGTTTATGGATTGCATAATACCCGCTTATTAAAATGCGGTTAACTAAAAGTTATGGCTAACTATATTCAGATGCAGTATGCTGTATGGAAAATTGCACAAAAAAACCAGCCTTCACAAGTGGCGGCTGGTTGATGCAATAATAAAACGTTCGTCGGCAGTGCGCAAAAGGTTGAATTTTTCGGCCACGCCCATTTTTTCAAGGCATGGATGGTGGAGGTGTAGCTGTCGACGCCGACTTTCATGTTTTTTGCGTGCAGCGTGTCGAGAACGTGTGGCAGTTGCGCAGAGATGGAGACTTGCGAAAGTGTGGGCGCAATTTTCGCCAGCAGCCCCTGGGCGCGGGAAAATCTCCGTGGTTGAACATGCGAAAAATCAAGCCGAGAAATTGTAAGCAGCAATTTCTCGGCTTTTTGCATGGCATTTTTTTGAAATGGCATCAGCGGCAATAATGGGCGATCGCTGCACTCACAAAATCAGCGGTGCCAGCGGCGTGGCGGTCGATGCTGGCGCGGAAGCGCGTGTCGGCGGTGTACATCTGGCCAAGGCCGGCGAGGATCTCGTTCGTGCAGGTGTAATAATTTGCGCTGATGTGATCCTGCAGGCGTTTTACGAGCGCTTGGGCGTTGTCAGATTCTGGCGCAAGTCCCTGCGTCATGGCGGCGGCGAAATCAGCGAAAATACCCGCCATCTCAGCGCTGAGCGTCTGCCATTTTTCGCCAGTGTAGTTTTTCGTTTTCATTTCATGCTCCTGCCAGGCGGCGCTTGCGCCCCAGCGTCCCTTTGCTTCGGCTGCGTAGGCGTCGCGCTTGGCTTCAAACGCGCTGTTGTCGAAAGCGTTCATGTCGATCACTCCTTTTTCGGCGCTGTCGATGGCGGCGATGAGCTGGTCCAGACGATCCCGTTTCAGGATCAGCAGTTCCTTCTGCGCAGCCAGCGCCTGTGTTTTGTCGTAATTTGGAGAAGCGAGAAGCGCAGCGATTTCTTTTAGCGGAAAATCCAGCTCGCGATAGAAAAGGATCTCCTGCATCCGCGCCAGCGACGCGTCGTCATAATACCGGTAGCCGCTCTGTGCGTCTACAGAGGCCGGCGCGAGCAGGCCGATCTCATCATAATAATGCAGCGTGCGCACACTCACGCCGACGAGCGCGGCGAATTCTTTGATCTGTAGCTTCATCTCATCATCTCCTTGTGCCTAGCATATACCATGACGCTGCGTGAGGGTCAAGGAATTTTCGCGAAAATGTGTGGCGAAAAAATCTGAGCAACCAAAACGAACAAAATGCGTTGGTGCTGGTTGGTTGGAAGTGCGCGCACGCTTGTGTAGAATGGATGCAGGAGGTGTGAAAAAGATGAATGATACGAATGAACAGAAAAATCATCTTGCGTACAATCTTGCGACGCTGCGCAAGCAACAACGGCTAACCTTGGAACAGGTTGCCGAGCGCATCGGCGTGACACGGCAGGCGGTCGCGAAGTGGGAAACTGGCGAGAGCATGCCGGATTTGATCAATTGTGATGCGCTGGCGGTGCTCTACAATGTGTCGCTGGACGATCTGGTGCATTTTGATCAGGAAGCGGCAGGAATCGGCGTGCCGCCGAAGGATAAACACCTTTTCGGTACGGTGCAGATCGGGGAGCGCGGACAGATCGTCATTCCCAAAAAAGCGCGCGAGCTCTTGGGCTACAAGCCTGGCGATATGCTCGTCGTTCTCGGCGATACAACACCAGGCGCGAGTGGATTGGCGCTGATGGCAAGCGACGTTTTCCTGAGCGCGGCGCAGTGGGCAATCGATACATTGGGCGGAAAGGGGGAAAAATTGTGAACATGCTGAGTGTGCAGAATTTGTACAAAACCTATCCGTCGTTTGCGCTGAAAGATGTAAACTTTTCTCTGGGACCTGGGCGTATCATGGGGCTTATCGGCAAAAACGGCGCGGGCAAGAGCACGACGCTGAAAGCGATGCTGGGCATGGTTTGCCCAGACAGCGGCAGGGTGGAAATGATGGGGCATGATTTTTACGCCGACGAAGCGCAGTGCAAACAGGCGCTCGGCGTCGTTCTCGGTGGCATCGATTTTTACAAGGAAAAGCGGCTGGCGCAGATCACGCGCGTCACAAAACGATTTTACGCGCGCTGGGACGAGGATGCGTACGCGCGCTACATGCAGATGTTCGCACTCGACAAGGGAAAGCGCGTGAAGGAGCTTTCCGAGGGGATGAAGGTGAAATATCTGATCGCGCTGGCGTTGTCTCACCACGCGCAGCTGTTTATTTTTGACGAGCCGACGAGCGGGCTCGATCCGGTGGCGCGCGAGGATCTGCTTGCGCTGTTTCGCCAGCTCGTGCAGGATGGACGGCGCAGCATTTTGTTTTCGACGCACATCACGTCCGATCTTGAAAAATGTGCCGACGACATTACCTACATTAAAGAGGGGCGGATGATCGCCAGCGAGAGCAAGCAGTCATTTATCGGCAGCTTTCAGCATTTGCGACGCCCGAACGAAGACGTGCTGACGCTCGAGGAGATCATGGTGCGAAACGAGGGGAGGATGTACGATGTCGGAGCTTTTTGTTAAAGAATGGACACTGGCAGCGCCGTCGGTGGATGTGATGTTTGTGTTCCTTGGCGCGTTGGTGCTCGTGCCGGCGTATCCGTACGGCATGGTGTTTTTCTTCGGGATGCTGGCGGCATTTTTCTCCTGTCAGTTCGCGCGGGAAAATGCGGATATTTTCTATACCATGCTGTTGCCCATTGGCAAGCGCGATGTGGTGAAAGGGAAGCTGATGCTCATCGTGAGCATCGAGCTGGCACAGCTTGCGCTCACCATTCCTTTCGCGATCGTGCGCACCGAGCTGCTGCCGAATGGCAATCCTGTCGGCATCGAGGCGAACGTCGCGTATTTTGGCTGCGGTCTCGTGATCTACGCCGTGTTCAATCTCATTTTCCTGAGCGTATTTTTCCGCGACGCCGTAAGCATCGGCAGGGCGTTCATTTTCGCCGTCGTTCCGGCGACGCTGCTCATTCTGTGTATGGAGGCTGCTGTGCATCTACCCGCACTCGCCTGGCTGGATGGCTTGTCGCTGAGCGATCAGCTTCGCCAGCTGCCGATTCTGGTGATCGGCGTGGCGTTCTACGTTGCCAGCACAGCGCTGACTTATCGCATCGCGGCGCGGAATTTCTCACGCGTCGATCTCTGAGCAAGCAAAAACCGTATCGCTGTCACGATTTCGTGGGGCGATACGGTTTCTTTCCTTATAGATCTGTGAGCAGCGCTACGACATCCTCGATGCGTTGGATGCGGTGATCGCCCTCAAGGACTAGCTTCGCGTCGCAGTCGATATTTGCGGCGCCTGTGCGGTCGAGGTAGATGGCAGTGAGGCCGGCGTTTCGTGCAAACAGCATGTCGTTTGCGCTGTCACCGACCATGGCGACTTCCTCTGGCGTGAGGCTGCAGCGGGCGCAGAAGACCATGGCCATATCTGGTGCTGGTTTTGGGCGGGCGACGCGGTCGGCGGTGAGGATGCAGTCAAATTTTTCGGCGACGCCCATTTTTTCCAGCGCGTGCATGGTGGAAGCGAAGCTGTCGGAGGTGGCGACGCCGGTGCGGATGTTTTGTGCGTGCAGGGCGTCGAGGACGTGCGCGAGATCGCCGGTTGGCTGGCAGACGCCGTCGCGCAGGCAGGCGATCTCGAGATAGGTTTCGGCGAGCCGGGCGAAAAGCGACTGGTCTATGACGTCGATGTTCTGCGCAGCGAGCACGTCCATGCAGGCGCGCACGACGTCGGCGTTGGTGCCGGCGACGACAGGAGATTCTGCGATGAGCGCGTCGCCGTCGAATCCGGCGGCACATTCGAGTGCATGGCGCAGCGCCTGGTCGTTTTCGCGCCTGAGCTCGCGCAGCATGAAATCCACTGTGCGCTGCACAGGTGCGCGCCAGAAGGTGGCGAGATCAAGCAGGGTGTCGTCCTTGTCAAAAAGCACGCCGCGGATCATTTTTGCTCATCCTCAAGAAAATGCGCGTTGGTCCAGGCGACCTTGCCAGCGTAGTCGACGCATTCGATGCGCACGTAGGTTTCTGTGCCGCGCAGAGAAAATTCTACATGGCGCAGGCCGTCGCGCGTCGGCGCGATGACGGTGCCGCCAGCGTTGATATAGCCACCACAGATAAAATTGACGCGCTCGCAGGCGCTGCAGTCGACCCAGACGGTATTATTTTCTTTGACGCCCCAGTTGTAGATGGTCGGACCGCTGGAGGAATAATACTCGCCGCGGAGCATGGCCTCCACGATCGCATCGTGGTCGAGCCGCTCAGCCTTGACAGAGATCCAGCCGCCACAGGCGTCGTCGAAGAGGCCTTCGTTGTGGTTGTCGTCGCTGGCGAAGGCGAAAAGTTGACGGCCGCTGCGCAGGATCTTATCCCAGTAGGTGGTGTCGTAGCCGGTGTTTGATTCGTTGACGGTGCCGTAGTTGTAAATTTCCAGCGCCCAGATGCCGTCGAGGTCGCAGAAATCGTCGGCGTCGACGCGGCTCCAGATGGGATGGTTGTAGGTGACGAAGCAGCCGTGGGCTTTGAGCGTGTCGCGCACGTTTTCGGCGACGGCGAGCCCATTCCACTGGCCTTCGCTGACAGGCACGGGAAGATATTCCTTATGGCTGAAATGTTCGCTCGCTTTTTCCTGCATGGCTGTTGTGCCGAGGATGCCGTGCATGTGATGGGTTTTCAGCCGCTGTCCGCTTGCGGGATCGACGAGATTTGCCGAAGCTTCGAGCCCGGGCAGGATGATGAAGGCGTCGCTGTCAAATTCTGCGCGGTAATCGGTGTAGCGGTCGTGCTCGCTCAGACAGAGAAAGCTGTAGCCCTGGCTTTTGAAAAGGGCGACGGATTCTTCCGGCGAAAGATGGCCGTCAGAATTGGTGGTGTGGCTGTGGAGATTCCCTTTGTAGAAGCGTCCGCTTTCGGGAAAAATGGTTGCTGGCTTAAACATAGGCAGGCTCCTTTTCGACGCCGCGGATGGAGAGACAGTCATGCTCCGGAATGGAGAGCCAAACGTCGCTGCCGATGTCGTAGATGTTGAAGCTGCGGAAGAGGGTATCGACGTAGAGCTGCATCGTGTCGCACTGCACGGTGTAGCGCAGCACGTTGCCGCGTGGCACGCTCGCTGTGATGGTGCCGCGGAGGATGATGCTGCCGGTTTTGTCCGCTGGCTCCTCGGTGGAGATGGAGATCGTCTCCGGACGGATGGCGACGGTGTTTCCTGCTTCGATCGGCAGGCGCGTCGCCTGGTAGAAGGTGGTGCCATCGATCTGGTTGTAGCTGCCGATAAAGCTGGCGGCGAAGGTGGAGACTGGCTTTGTGTAAACGCTCACAGGACTTCCTGCCTGCTCGATGCGGCCAGCGTGGAAAAGCTCGATGACGTCGCTCATGACCATGGCTTCGTCCTGGTCGTGGGTGACGAAAACGGTGGTCAGTCCCAGCTCGAGATGGATCTCGCGGATGCGTGTCTGCAGTTCTTTGCGCAGCTTGGCGTCGATGGCTGAGAGCGGTTCGTCGAGGAGCAGCACCTTTGGTTCGGTGACGATGGAGCGCGCCAGCGCCACGCGCTGCTGCTGACCGCCGGAGAGATTGGCGGGATAGGATTTTTCCTTGCCCTTGAGATCAACGAGGGCGATGGCGTCGCGCACTTTTTTCTCGATCTCGTCGGCGGAGCGTTTTTGCATTTTCAGCCCGAAGGCGATGTTCTGTTCCACGTTCATATTTGGGAAGAGGGAATATTGCTGGAAAACCATGCCGATGTTGCGCGCACTTGCGGGCATGTTTGTGATATCCTGCCCGTCGAGGATGATCTGGCCGCTGGTGACGGTTTCAAGCCCGGACAGGCAGCGCAGCAGAGTGGACTTGCCGCAGCCGGAAGGGCCGAGCAGTGTGACGAGCTCGCCTTTGTTGATGTCGAGATTGATTTCGTTCAGAACGGTGTTTTTGCCGAATTGTTTCACTACGTTTTTAAATTCAATATAAGCCATTAGTTACGGCCCTCCTTGGAGTCTTTTTTCTGAAGCTTGAGCATGAGCCCGGTGACGAGGAAAACGACAGCGAAAATGACGACGACGATGGCGCTCGCCAGACCGCTGGAGGTGTACATATTTTCGTTGAGATAGACGGAGACGTTTTCGTAGTTGTTGCCGGCGATGTTGTTTGCAAGAACGAAATCGCCAAAGACGATGCTTTCAGCGAGCAGCGAGGAAACGAGGATGCCGCTGAAAATATTTGGCAGGATGACCTGCACATAAGCGCGGAAGCGGCTGCAGCCCAGCACCTCCGCGGCCTGGATGAGGGTTTTGGCGTCGATGGCGTTGAGGCTGTTGCGAATGCCCTGGTAGATGTACGGCAGTACCAGGATCGAGTAGGCGCCGAAGAGCATGAACATGCGGTTCGAGAGGACGCCGTCCATACCAGCGTAGATTGAGATGATGGAGATCGAGAGAATGACGCCCTGCAGCGCGTACGGGATCATGCAGATGAACTGCATGTATTTACCGAGCCTGCGGTTCATGACGGTGATCGGATACATCGCCAGAAGCAGCAGCACGATCGTGATCAGCACACTGACGGCGCAGAGGATGAGCGTGCGCCCGATCGCCAGCCAGAAATCTGTGTCGGCGAAAAGCTCTTGATAATTGCGCAGCGTGAAGCCGCGTGGCAGCACGCCGGTCCATTCGGTGAAAAGGGAATAAACGAAGGTCGCGAGAAATGGCGTGACCAGATAGATCGCGATGAGAATGAGCACGATCTTTGCAGCGAGACTCGTTTTTTTCTTCATACCAGATCACGTCCTTTCGTGTTGCGTTTGGTGAAGTAGTTGTTGATCAGCGTCGCGACGACCATCAGCAGGATCAGCACGACGGCCAGTGCGCCGCCAGTGGCGCGGTCGATCTCGACGTCGCCCTTGTACTTCGAGGTGATCTGCAGCGCCAGCAAGGCGTAGTTGTTGCTGACAAGGGCGTAGGCGCTGGCGTATGCTGCGAGGGCGTTGGCGAAAAGCACAGAGAGCGTGCCGAGAATGCTCGGCAGCAGATTTGGAATGGCGATGCGGAACCAGTAATCCAGCGGTCCGGCGTTCAGGAGCATCGCAGCCTGTCGCCACTCCGGACGGATGCCGGCGAAGGCTGGGATGAGCAGGAGCGTGGACAGCGGGATCTGGAAATAGATGTACAGGAGCATCAGGCCGTCGCCGCTGTAGAGATCGAAGCTCGAGAGAAATGGAATGCTGTTTTCACGCGCGAGCAGCGTCAGCACGCCGGTGTTTCCCATCAGAACCATGAACGCGAACGCCAGCGGCACGCCGGAGAAATTTGACGTCATATTCAGCAGCATCGTGAACGCATTCTGCACGCGCGGCGTTGCTTCTGTGGCGAAGCGCGCGCCGATGAAGGCGACGATGATGCCGACGATCGCAGAGATCAGCGAGATTTTGACGCTGTTGATGATCGCCTGCTGATAGAGCGGAGTGGTGAAGATCTTGATGAAATTTTCCAGCCCGAAGGTTTCGCTTTCCTTGCCGATGAGACTCGAGTATACAAGCTGCAGGAGCGGCAGCAGCTCGTAGAGGATGACGACAACAGCGAAAGGAACCAGGGCGAGATAGCCAATGTATTTATTTTTCATTGTGTCCTCCTAAAAACAGGCACCCGTTTTTGCGGATGCCTGTGTCGTCTGGTTGTGTGAAGTGGAGACTATTGGATCATTGGAATGATGTTTTCCTGCCAGTAGGTGATGACATCCTGGGTGACATCGGTCCATTTGTCGTAGTCGATGGTTTGCACCTGATCGCCGTACTGAGAATCGTCGATCATTTTTGCTTTGACATCTTCAGGGATTTCCACGTCGTCGCGGATCGGCGTTGCATAGCCCTTGGCGAGATTGATCTGGCCTTCATCGCTGAGGATGTATTCGCGGGTCAGGCAGGCTGCCGCTGGATGTGGTGCATTTTTGTTGATGATCGTCGCGTAAGCGGAGCGCACAGATGCATCCTGAGGAATGTTGACGGTGAAGGAGGCGTCCGGATTATTTTCCACAGCGTTGTCGCGATAGTTCAGCGCGTTGTAGTCCCAGAGCAGCGCGCAGGCGATCTCGCCGCTTTCGATGCGGGCTACGGAAGTGTCGCCGATATCCAGACGGCCTTCTTCAGCGAGCTGGCTGAGGAAATCGTAGGCTGGCTGCATGTCGTCGATGCTGCCGCCCATCGCGTAAGCGATCGCGAGCACAGCGTGCTGCGCCTGAGCAGCTGCGGAAACGTCGCCGATCGTCACCTTGTAGTCGCCTTCGAGGATATCAGCGAAGCTCGTTGGCGCTTCTGGGATCTGCTCGTCGTTGGTGATGATGGAAATCGTGCCGTAGTAGCCGCTCACCCAGTCACCATCGTCGTCCTTGGCCCAGTCAGGAATGCTGTCCCAGTAGCTGGTCTTGTATTTGAGGGTGACGCCTTCTTCTTCAGCGACAGGTCCCCACTGCTGGCCAACGTCGCCAATGTCCTTCGTGCCCTTTTCGCCTTCTTCTTTGAACATGGCGATCTCTTCAGAGCTGGACATATCCAGGTCGGTATGCTCAATGCCGTAGGTGTCGGTGATCTCTGTCCAGGTTTCGATCCAGTTTGCCCAGGTGTCCGGCATGCCGACAGAGGCCACCTCGCCTTCTTCCTTGGCCTGCGCTTCGAGATCCTCGAGGGACATGCTGTTGTAATCGACGGTGGTCTCTTCCGGTGCGGAAGCTTCGTCGCTCGATCCGCCGCAGCCGGCGAGGCTGACGGTGAGCGTTGCTGCCAGGAGCATCGCAGTGATCGTTTTGATACCTTTTTTCATCTTGTTCGTTGTTCTCCTTTCAAATCTGTAAGATGATGTCATGGGTATAATCATACCTGCTCCTTGTAAAATGCCCAAGCGGCCCCGTGTTAAATGTAGGAAAATGATGACGGACATACCAGCGGTGTATATTTTAACAGAAGTACCGGCGAAAATTTTTTCAAAAGAGCGCCAGCGTCGGCGTTCCGCCCGGAGTGGACAGCTCCCCTTTTTGTAAAACCTTGTTGCACGCGCAACAATGCTGCTTAACATCCCGCTCTGTCGGTGCAGCGCTGCGATGCGCCTGCCTGCGCATTGGCGGAGGCTTGCAAAAATATGAAAAAATGCGAAAAACATAATGCAATCTCGACGAAAATTCGGTATACTAGTAGATAGGCTAGAAAAAACAGGGAGGTGACTTTCCTTCATTATGATAGAGATCATTGCAGACAGCACCTGCGACATGACGCAGGAAGAATTAGAACGTTATCATGTGCATCTTTTGCCGCTGCACATTCTGCTCGGTGACGACGAATATCGCGACGGTCCTGGCTTTGATATGCAGAAAATGTACGCCTGGGCAGATGCCCACCAGTCGACACCGAAAACCTCAGCGCCATCCCTCGAGGATATGATCGCGCTGCTTGAGCCGATCCTTGCGCGTGGTGGTGAGGTCATCGGTCTGCCGATCGCAGCGCCGCTCTCTTCGTCGGGAAATGTGATGCGCGTCGCTGCCGAAAGTCTCGGCGCCGCCGACCGCGTCCACGTTGTCGACACAAAAACCCTTTCCTACGGCATCGGCATCATGGCCATGAAAGCATCAGAAATGGCGGACGCCGGCGCGAGCGTGGACGAGATCATTGCGACGCTTGAAAGCATGGCTGAGCGTGTACACGTCAGCTTCGTTGTCGACACGCTCACCTACCTTTATCGCGGCGGTCGCTGCAGCGGCGTTGCTGCGCTCGCCGGCAATGTGCTGCGCATCCATCCGCGCATCGCTGTCACCGACGACGGCAGTCTGGCGCCGGATCACAAATACCGCGGCAAGCTGCACCATGTCATCGATGCGTACATGGATGACATCATGCCACATCTGGAAACCGCCGATCCTGAATACGTCGCCATCGTTTATTCCGCCGGTCTTGATCAGAAGATCCTCGATGGCGTGCGTCAGCGCGTCGAGGAGATGCATCGCTTCAAAAAGATCATCGTCGGCCAGGCTGGCGGTGTCATCACCAGCCACTGTGGCCCGGGCACATTCGGCATGGGCTATTTTGACGCCAAATGAAAAACAAACGTCTGAGCAGGAGCGCTCAGGCGTTTTTGTTTGCATAGCGCCGCGCGCTACTTTATAATAATAGCTAGAACATTTACTGAAAGAAGGCGTTCTTCATGAAATATGTCGTATTTGGCGCCGGTGGTACTGGCGGTATTCTCGGTGGCCAGCTCGCAAAGGGCGGCCAGGATGTGACGCTGATCGCTCGCGGCGCACATCTTGCAGCCATCCAGGCACAGGGCGGTCTGTTCATCGATCGTGTCTGGAATGGAACGAGCGAGACCATTCCGGTGAAAGCCTGCACCGCTGAGGAATATCAGGATACGCCGGACGTTGTCCTCGTCTGCGTCAAAGGTTATTCGCTGGACGGCGTTGTGGCGTTTATCCAGCGCGTCGCCGGGCCGGAAACTGTTGTGCTGCCGATCCTCAATATCTACGGCACTGGCGGAAAAATGCAGGAGATGCTGCCGGATGTCGATGTGCTCGACGGCTGCACCTATCTGTACGCCGAGATCCAAAAGCCTGGCACCATTCTCCAGAGCGGTCCGTACTGCCGCATCGTTTTTGGTCCGCGCGATCACAATCTGGACGATCTGCGCTATCAGCAGATCAAGCGCGACTTTGACGCCAGCGGCATCGTCGGCGAGCTCACTGCGCACATTCAGCGCGACGCCCTGCAGAAATTCTCCTACGTTTCGCCAGTCGGCGCCACCGGCCTCTACTACAACGCCGTCGCTGCCGATATGCAGAAGGACGGCGAAGCGCGCGACTGCTTCATCGCCATGGTCCGCGAGATCAGCGCGCTTGCCGACGCTATGGGCTGCCCGTTTGACCACGATGTTGTGCCCGATGACCTCGCCATTCTCGACGGCATCGCGCCAACGGCGACGACGTCCATGCAGCGCGATATCGCCGACGGCCACGCTTCCGAGATCGACGGGCTGATTTACGAAGTCGTTCGTCTTGGCGAAAAATATGGCGTTGCCGTGCCAACGTACACCAAAGTAGCAGAAGAAATGAAAAAACGCGGTCTCGCCTGACCGCATCCGAGAGAGAGGAGGCGCACCATGACCCCAGAAGAGATCAATGCCCTAGTTGCCAATCAGCGCGCCTATTTTAACAGCGGCGCAACCCTCGATGTGGAAGGCCGGCTGCGCGCGCTGCGCACCCTGCGTGCCGCCATCGTTACCTACGAAGATGTGATCGCCGCCGCGCTCGAGCGCGATCTCGGCAAGAGCGCCACAGAAAGCGCCATGACTGAAACCGGCATGGTCAAGAGCGCGCTGAACCACATGCTGCGGCACACCGCCCGTTACGCGCGCACCAAACACGTGCGCACGCCGCTGGCGCAGATGCCCGCCCGGAGCATGCGCAAACCGTCGCCATTCGGCGTCGTGCTCGTCATGAGTCCGTGGAATTATCCGTTCCTGTTGACGATGGAACCGCTCATCGAGGCCATCGCCGCCGGCAACACCGTCGTCCTCAAGCCGAGCGCTTACGCGCCAAACACCAGCGCGCTGCTCGAAAAGCTCATGAACCAGTATTTCGATCCGCGTCTCGTCAGCGTTGTCACCGGCGGCCGCGAGGAAAATCAGGCGCTGCTCGATGCGGCGTTTGACCATATTTTCTTCACCGGCAGTCAGCACGTCGGCAAGGAAGTCATGCGCAAAGCCGCCAGCCATCTCACGCCGGTGACCCTCGAGCTCGGCGGCAAAAGTCCGTGCATCGTTGAGCGCAGCGCCAACATTCCCCTCGCTGCTCGCCGCATCGTTTTCGGGAAATTCCTCAACTGCGGCCAGACCTGTGTGGCGCCGGATTATATTTACTGCGACGCCGCTGTTTACGACGATCTCATGCGCGCGCTCGTCGCCGAGATCCGCACCCAGTTTGGCGATGCGCCGCTGGAAAATCCAAACTACGGCCACATCGTCAACCGCAAGCATTTCGACCGACTCTGTGGACTCATCGATCCGGAAAAGATCGCCTACGGCGGTAGGACCGCGCCGGAAAATCTGCAGATCGAGCCGACCATTTTGCGCGATGTAGAATGGGGCGACGCCATCATGCAGGAAGAGATCTTTGGACCGATCCTGCCGGTTCGCCGCTACGAAAATTTCGGCGATGCCATCGACCAGCTCAACGATATGCCGCGGCCCCTCGCCCTTTACATTTTCACCGAGGATAAGGCCATCGCGCGTCAGGTGATGACCCGTCTGCAGTTCGGTGGCGGCTGCGTCAACGACACCATCATCCATCTCGCGTCCAATAATCTGCCGTTCGGCGGCGTCGGCGCCAGCGGCATGGGCGCGTACCATGGCGAGACCGGTTTCCGCACATTTTCTCACGAAAAGAGCATCGTCGACAAGGCTACCTGGTTCGATCTGCCTGTGCGCTATCAGCCATACGACCGCGTCAAGGATCGGCTGATCCGCTTGTTCATGCGCTGAAAACAAAAAAATCGACTGTCAGCAGGCAGTCGATTTTTTGTTGGGTCAATGCTGCTCGTTCGGGCAGGCGATGTCGATCATTTGCTCGATCATATGATGCAGAAGCTGCGCGCGGTCGTTGTCGGCGGCGTGGTAATACACTTCTTTTCCTTCGCGGCGGCTGGTGATGAGCTGCGCGCCTTTGAGCTGCTTGAGATGGTGGCTCACAGCCGGGCTGGACATGCCCACCATGGCAGAAAGATTGATCACACATTCTTCGCAATGGCAGAGCAGCCAGAAAATACGGATGCGGTTGCCGTCGGCCAGCTGTTTGAAGATCTCAGCGACCGTCTGAAAATCGCCGGTCTCGGGCATTTGCTCGAGGGCGCGGCTGGAAAACTGTCCGTGATCGTGGGGCAGGTTGATGTTGGTCATGAGGCATTCCTCCTATGGCCTTTATTTTAGCACATCCCTGTCTGTGGTGAAAGAGCGTTATTTTTCGCCGGGCGCGTCGTGCGTGTGGTCGAGGATGCGAATGTTTTCGCCGACGTCTTTTTTCACGATCTCCTGCATGCGTTTGGCAAATGGGCAGGGATAGCCGATCGGTGTGCCTTTGGTGATGCAGGATGCGAAAACAATGGTGTCGGCGCCGAGACTGACGAGATTTCTGGCGCGCAGCACGGATTTCTTCCCGGGACAGCCGCCGCAGTCGATGAAGCCGACGATGTCGAGCGGTTCGTCGGCAGGAACGTCGGCGAAAACGCCGCTGCGTTCGCGGATGGCTTTGAAATCCAGCACGCCTGGGCAATAATCTCTGGTCTGATAGCAACGGATGATGCCGATTTTCATAAATAACTCCTCCTGATAATTTTAATCGTCCGCCGTCTAGTGGGCGGCTTTTTCGTGATAGCGCGAGAGAATGTCGGCGAGACTGATGCGCCGCATTTCGTCTTCGGCGCGCGCTTGCACCTGGTCGTAGCAATCGCGCAGCGCCAACTGGATATTCACACCGACGCCGCAGGCCGGATTGGTGTGCGTGTCCTGGTGGAGCAGCGGTTTTTCGCCTTCAACGGCGCGGTAGCAGTCGAGCAGATTGATCTCCGATGGCGGTCGCGTGAGCGCCGGGCGCGCGTGACCGCGCACGCTCGTGAGCAGTTCGCCCCGGCGCAGAAGGCCCATGAGCTGGCGCACATAGCTGGCGTTGGTGGCGATGCTTTTGGCGATGGCGTCGCTTGTGAGCGGTTGGCCATCTTCGGCGAGGGCGATAAAACAGAGAATGTGCACAGCGTCGCTGAGCTTGGTGGGATATTTCATAGCAAGCCTCCTTTTTGACTCTGATGTTAATTTTATTATAACAACATATTGACAGAATGGCAAGAGGGATGATAGGATGATGTTGAAATAAAAATAACAACAAGAAAGGGACGATCATCCATGAGTTTCTATGAAGAGCTGGTCATTGAGACGCAGCGCAAAAATTATTCGAGATATTACAGCGTTTATGCCCGCGGCGGCACGCCGTTTCAGCTCACCGATAAACCATCGCTGCCTTACGAAGAACAGATCGCAGCGTTTGCCCGCGAGGTAGCGTCGGCAGATGCGGTTCTCGTCGGTGGCGCGTCGGGACTTTCGGCGTCAGGCGGCGGAGATTTTTACTACGCAGATACAGCCTCGTTTCGCGCGCATTTCGGCAAGTTCGCTGAGAAATATCATTTCGTCGGCGCGTTCAACGGCATGCGCGCACCATTTCAGAGCCGCGCGGAGTTTTGGGGATATCTTGCGACATTTTTACACACCACGCAGACAGCGCCGCTGCGCGCACCGTACAAGGATCTCGATGCGATTCTGGCGGGAAAAGATTTCCACATCCTCACGACGAACCAGGACACGCAGTTTGTCAAGCTTTATCCGGAAAGCAAAGTTAGCGAGATCCAGGGCGATCACCGATTTTTCCAATGCAGCCGCTGCTGCACCGATGAAACCTGGGATGCGGTTGTGCCAGTTCGCGAAATGATCGCGTCCATGGGCGAGGGCACGGAGATCGATCCGGAATTGATCCCGCGCTGTCCGCATTGCGGCGCTGAAGCGTTTCCGTGGGTGCGCGGCTACGGGAATTTTCTTGAGGGTAGCAAGTACGAAGCAGAATATCAGAAAACGAGCGACTACATCGAAGCCCACGCCGACGAGCGGCTGCTTTTCATCGAACTTGGCGTCGGTCGCCTGACGCCGATGTTTATCCAGGAGCCATTTTGGCAGCTCACGGCGAATCTGCCGCAGGCGCGCTACATCAGCGTCAACGACAAATACGATTTTCTGCCCCAGGGCATCGAGGACAAGGGCATGAGCATTGTCGGCGATATTGCTGCTGTGCTCAGCGATGTGCGCGCAGAAGTTGAAGGAGGTGCGCGGCGATGAAGGCTATTTACGAACGCATCGCTACAGAGATTCGCACGGCGGAGGCGATCATCGTCGGTGCGAGCAATGGGCTGTCGATCACAGAGGGCTTTCATCTTTTTGCGGACAATCTGTGGTTTCAGACAAATTTTGACGATTTTCGCGCGCGCTACGGCTGGCGACGCATTCTCGACGGGATGTTCCATTCTTTTGCGACGGAAGAAGAAAAATGGGGATTCTGGAGCCGACTGGCCTATCTGGCCAGCTATCAGAAACCGGTGAGTAATGTGATGCGCCAGCTGCGCGCGCTCACAGCCGACAAACCAACCTTTGTGCTGACGTCCAACGGCGAGGATCATTTTGTGCCGGCAGGATTTGCTGCAGAAAACGTGTTTGAAATGGAAGGAACGTTCACCCACAATCGCTGTGCTCGCGGCTGCTCGGAGGATGTTTGGTCCAATCGTGAGGAAGTGCTGCAGCTGGCGGCGGCTGAGCGCGATGGGCGCGTGCCGACGGAATTGCTGCCGCGCTGTCCGCATTGCGGTGGACCGGCGGAAGTGGATATGGCGTCGGGTCAGGACTATTTCCGCTCGCGCCGCTGGCAGGAAAAAGCGCAGGCTTTCGAGCGCTTTGTGCAGGATGCACAGGGAAAGCGGCTGCTCGTTCTCGAGCTCGGCATCGGCTGGC
>OLPR01001296.1_pt1 | contig 20802 bp, 14 predicted proteins | sample 1672761 | NCBI WGS metagenome assembly OLPR01 (sample SAMEA3136721, study PRJEB25190) | human gut metagenome | biome: human gut; feature: human-associated habitat; material: faeces | place: Austria | collected 2013 | reverse complement strand
TCGGACGAGGAAACGGTGATCTTCGGCGAATAGTTCTTCACCGGAGTCTGCGCGCACGACGCGAGAGAGGACACGGCGATCACGCAGCACAGCGCGAGGGAGATGATTTTCTTCATTTGTTATTACACCTTTCGAAATATTGCGCGTTTTTTTATTTTACATGACAGATTATAACACATTACCGCCATTTAATCAAGTTATTCCAAAAGAAAAGGAAGTTTATGTGTGAAAAACAGAGAAAAATGTCCGAAAGGTCGTCTCTGTTTCCGATTTTGTATTCATTCCGCGTTTACATATTTATCGATTTACCGAAAGCAGTTAAACATCATTCCGTGCGGGAGATCACCGCAGAAAGCCGATATCACCGCGCGGAGATACGCGCCGTCCGCGAAACAGAACGAAATCCGTCTATTTACAAAAATCCAGCAGACTTCGGTCTGCGGGATTTGCGTATTTTTTGCCGTTTGAAAATCCGGCGGCACCGCGTGCCGTTTGCGGACCTTCGCACATTATTCTTTATGTCAAATGGTAATGCGCTTTTCTTCCCAAGGCATATTTGCACGGAAGTTCGGAACCTCAAAGGTGCGTCCCTTATTCGTTACGGAAAGCTGCGAAAGAAGTGCAACGGAGGTCCACTCTGCTGCCTTGTATACGTTCAGTTCGGGCTGTACGCCGGTCTCGATCGCGTGAATGAAGTCAGCGACAATGTAGTAGTCTCCGCCGCCGTGTCCCGCGCCTTCGCCTGCGCCGGTCTTATATCTGTCGGGAAGCAGATCGTTGAAGTCGGAAAGCGGTCTCCACTTGGTGTAGCCCTGCGGATCGTCGTCGGTAACGACTGCAACCTTTGCAACATCGCCGAGTCCGCGGGGAGCCTCGTAGCATCCCTTGGTACCCTGAATCTGATAATAGGTCATTGCATGCGGACGGGGCGAAATGGTGTCAACTCTGATCTTGACAAGCTTGCCGCTCTCGAGCTGGCAGAGAGTCTGGGTAAGGTCATCGTTGCGGAGTCCGTAAGGATTGTGGTTTCCGGGGCTGAAGCTCGAGATGGAAACGATGCGGTCATCGTCGAAGCACTGCATTACCGGTCCGAGGCTGTGCGTCGGATAGAACGCGCCGCGGGTACCCATCTGCCAATATGTACGCCAGCCGGTTTTGCCGTGCCAATTACGGAGCTCGGTGCAGTCGTGGGTGTACTCGCCCTCGCCGTAGTAGATCTCACCGAACATACCCTTCTTGACCATTGCGCGGACAAGCTGAAGTTCGGGCATATAGCAGTAGTTCTCTGCGTACATATATATCTTGCCGGATTTCTCGACATTCTCGATAAGCCACCAAAGCTCATCCATGGTTACTGCTGCGGTAACCTCGCACATAACGTGCTTGCCTGCCTGAAGCGCAAGAATTGCCTGCGGAACATGGCACTGCATGGGCGTTGATATTACAACGGCGTCGATGTCGGCTTTCTCAAGCATATCCTCGTAGATGCGGTAGCACTGGCTTTCCTCAAGTCCGATCTCGTCCTTTGCTCTTTTGAGGCAATCCTCGTCGAGATCGCACATTGCGGTGATCTTTACCTCGTCGGGCATTGCTTTCATAGCTCCGACAACAGAGAAGCCACGCACTCCCACTATTCCGACTTTAATCATATTTTATTCTCCCTTCGCCATTTACGGCGGTAAGTTTTCACGGTTTGACCGTCATTATATAATGACATGAAAACGCTTTTTTTTCAATGGATATTCTGCACAAAAAAATATTTTTTTGTTGTGAAAATCGCCAAAAACACTTTTCGGAGGCAAAAATGCACCCAAAATCAACGGAGATGCATCGCTGCTGCAGTTCAGTTCACCGTTTTTGAGTACCCTGACAACTTCTTTTCGCACTCCGCGCGCAGCAATGCGTGCTCCGGCGCCGAGAGAGACGGATCAGCGCCGACAAGCGCGGCGGCGCTCTGCGATGCCCGCGCGATAAGCTCCGGATCGGTGCATCCGTCCGCAAGCCCGAGATCCGCTTCCCCGCTCTGCCGGATCTCCCCGTCTCTGCCGAGAAAATCGCCCGGTCCGCGAAGACGGAGATCCTCCTCCGCAATATCGAAGCCGTTTGAGCTCTTCTCCATCACCGCAAGGCGCTCGCGCGACTTTTCGTTCTTCGTGTCGGACATGAGGATGCACCACGATTTTGCGCTTCCGCGTCCGACGCGCCCGCGAAGCTGATGAAGCTGCGAAAGCCCGAACCGCTCCGCGTTTTCGACGACCATAAGAGTCGCCGACGGCACGTTCACGCCGACCTCGATACCCGTCGTCGCAACGAGCACGTCCGTTTCTCCCGCCGAGAACGACGCCATGACCGCGTCCTTTTCGGCGGCTTTCATTTTGCCGTGAATACACGCGACCCGAAGTCCGTCAAGCTTTGCCGAAAGCTCCGCGGCGCACTCGGTCGCCGACTTTATCGGCAGACCTTCGTTTATCCTCTCCGTCAGGTAAATGTCCGCCATTTCCTCCGCGCTCTCGGCTTTCTTCGCCTGCTCCTCGATCGCGGGGCACACGACATACGTCTGATGCCCTTCCGCCGCCTGCTTTTCGATAAAAGCGTTGAGCCTGTCACGGTATGAGGAATCCACGCAGAACGTGCCGATCTTCTTTCGTCCGCGCGGCATTTCGTCTATCCGCGAAATGTCGAGATCGCCGTATTTTATCAGGCTGAGCGTCCGCGGGATCGGGGTCGCCGACATGACAAGCGTATGAACGTTCTCCGCCTTCTCCTCGAGCGCGGCGCGCTGCATAACGCCGAAGCGGTGCTGTTCGTCCGTGATGACAAGTCCGAGGCCGTCGAATTTCACGCTTTCGGTGAGCAGCGCGTGCGTGCCGATTATGAAATCGATGCGTTCGCCGTCCGCGCCTTCGAGCATACGACGCGTTTTATCCTTCTGTGCCTTTGTCATCGATCCGCACAAAAGCGAAACGGTGAAGCCGAGCTTTTCGAAAAGGGGCTTTGCCTCCGCGTAATGCTGCTTTGCGAGAATCTCCGTCGGAGCCATGAGCGCCGCCTGCGCGCCGCTTTTCACCGCGATATACGCCGCGGCAAAGGCGCACACGGTCTTTCCGCTTCCGACATCGCCGCAAAGTATCCGCTTCATCGGAACGCACCGTGCAAGATCGGACGCGATCTCTCCGACGGAGCGCTTCTGCGCGTCGGTCATCTCATACGGAAGAAGATCCGTGAACGGCGAAAGATCGGAGCTTTCAAGCGCCCGAGCCCCCGATACGGTGCGCTGCGCCTTCTTCATGCAGAGTGATGCCGAAAGGACAAAGAGCTGCTCGAACATCAGCCGACGGCGCGCGCGTTCAAGCGCGTCGGTATTCTCGGGAAAATGGATATTCCGCATGGCAAACGAATATGTGCAGAGCCCGTTTTCGAGCAGAACCGAGGCAGGCAGCATATCGCTTTCCGTGATGACCGCCCCGAGCGCCGTTCTCACCCTCTCGGAGATAAACTTCTGCGAAAGCCCCGCGCTGAGCGGGTACACCGGCACAATAGGGGCAAGCTCCTCTCCTGTGGAGTCAACGCACGGCTCGTACACGGGCGAGGTCATCGATACACCGTGCGAGGTGTCAAGTTTTCCCCAGAATCTGAACCGACGCTCCGGGCGGAATGTATCCTTCAAAAACGGTTGATTGAAAAACGTGACCGAAACCGTACCCGTGCCGTCGGACGCACGGAATCTAAGATAGCTTTTGCCCCTGCCGTATGCCCGATGCTCCTCGGGCACGGACACCACCTGAAGCACAAGCGATACGGGACCTTCGACGCTCCTCGCCTCGGCGACGCTTCTCACATGACCGCGGTACTGATATGCACGCGGATAATGGCAGAGCAGTCCGCGGATATTCTCGACGCCGAGCTTTTTGAAGGCTTTTGCCCTTGCTTCTCCTACGCCGGGGAGTGCGGTTATCGGTGAATCGGAAGTTATCATCTTCAGTCTCCGGCTTTCGGCATACGAAAGCTTCCCTTCATTTAATATATAACGGTATCCCCGGAAAATGCATCCTCATTTCAGCCCGTCATCGGGAGCGGCTGCGTTTCCGTGCTCGGGAGAACCGGAAATCGGCAGTTCAAACCAGAAAGTCGAGCCGCATCCGAGCTTGCTCGTCACTCCGTAATGCGCGCCGTAGCCGTCGAGTATTCCCTTGACGATCGACAGCCCGAGACCGCTGCCGACCTCGCCGCGGCGGTGGTATTCGCTCGCCTTGTAGTATCTTTCCCAAATAAGCGGAAGCTTTTCCTCGGGGATTCCCTCTCCGGTGTCGGTCACGCTTATGCGCACCGCGTCGCCGCGTATCTCCTGAGTAACGGTGACGCGCTTGTCGTCCCCGGTATAGTTCACCGCATTATTCACAAGATTATAAAGCACCTGAAGCACCCGCGTGCGGTCGGCGAATACATACACCTCCGACGAATGTACAAAGCGTATGTCGTATCCGTCCTTTTCGTTCAGGTGGGCATATCGCTCCATCGCGCTGCCGCAAAGCTCGGTAAGGCTGAAGCGTTCGTTTCTCAGCGCAAGAGTTCCCGAGGTTATGCGCGAAAGATCGAGCACATCGTTCACAAGGGATGTGAGCCGTCTCGTCTCGTCTATGACAATCTGCATATTCTCCGGGGTCATCTCTCCGGGAATGTCGCGCATGGCTTCGCTGTATCCCGCGATCATCGTGAGCGGTGTGCGCAGATCGTGCGAAATATTTGCGATAAGTTCCTTCTGCATGCGGTCGACCTTCGAAAGCTCGGACGCGGCATAGTTCAGCGTATCCGAAAGCTCAGCAACCTCGCGGTATCCCGATGCATCAAAGTTGACGTTATAGCTTCCCGTGGCGAGTATTTTCGCCTCATCGTTTATTTTGGAAACGGGGCGCGCAAGAAATTTCGATATCAGCACGCACAGAAGCGCCGCCGCCGCGAGCAGTATGCCCGTTATCCACAGAAGCTGTATCCGCAGCGTGCTCGTCGTCGCCGCGACGGGCACGATCTCGGAATTCACGAGGATCATCCGCTCGCCGTCCGGAATCTCCCCGACACGCGCAAGGACGATCGCGTCGTTGTCTCCGCCTATGTCGCCGCCGCCCGTCGGGGAATATCTTTTGGTCACGCTCCCGTCGCCGTCCTTTGCTCTGCCGTAAAGCTCGTTCAGGATCGAATTGCTCCTCATATTGTGGATAAGGCAGGTGTTTTTCACATGGGCATCCACCTTGAGTGTGCCCACGCCGTCCTTTATCTCGTAAACCGAAATGCAGAATCCGGTTTTTTCCGCAATCCCGTACACCTTTTCTTCAAATCCGTCGTCGTCCGTATCCGCCGAAAGTATCGCCGCCGTGGCTGCAAGCTTTCTCGCCATTATCGACTGATAGAAGCGGTCGAGCAGCACGATCTGGAAGATCCAGAGTATCGCTATCGTAAACGCGCAGAAAAGCGCGAAATAGCCGAATATCTTCCATTTCATCTTCGGCGGCTTTTTCGCAGTCCTATTCGTTTGTGTCAAAGCGGTATCCCACTCCCCTCAGAGTAACGATATATTTCGCCGCGTCTCCGAGACTTCTTCTGAGCAGCTTGATATGGGTATCAAGAGTCCTGTCGTCGCCGTAGTAATCGTACCCCCACACCTCGGTGATCAGCTTTTCGCGGCTGAGCGCGATGTTCCGGTTCCTTATCATGTAGAAAAGAAGATCGTATTCCTTCGGCGACATGTCGATGCGCTTTCCGTCCACATAGACGATGCGTCCCGTAATATCGCAGCGCAGCGGTCCGATCTCGAACACATCGTGCGGTGTGTTTTCTCCCGTCGCCGAAGAGTTCGCACAGCACGTGCGCTTGAGGACTGCCTCTATCCTGAGCATAAGCTCCTTCGGCGAAAAGGGCTTGACGACATAATCGTCGGCTCCGCACTCAAAGCCGTTGATCTTGTCGTACTCCTCGCCGCGCGCCGACAGCATTATGACCGGCACATCCGACTTTTTCCGTATCTCGCGCACGGCAGAAAAACCGTCAAGCTCCGGCATCATGATGTCCATTATCACAATATCGAAGTTTTCCTCGGCGCATTTGCGCACCGCTTCCATGCCGTCGCGCGCCTCTTCGGTCTCGTATCCCTCGAATTTCGCGTATTTCGCAATAAGCGCGCGTATAAGCTCTTCATCGTCGGCAATCAAAATTTTGTACATACGGTCCCGTCCTTTTCTGATTTTATGAAAAGCGCCGGGGCGAAGGCGCATTTTCTTCCTTAATCAATTATACTTCATCCGCCGCATTTTGGCAAGAGAATTTCCCCGAATTGCCGAAGGGGACGATATTTCGTCCCCTTCTTAGTATTTATGACAAGCTGCGTCAGTATTACTGAACCTCGCTGAAGTCAACGTCCGTTTTCTCGGGCTTGTATTCATAGCATTTAACGTCAACCTCGATCAGTTTACCGTCGCGGTAGAGCGAGAATTTCATCGTGCTTCCGATCTCGCATTTCTTGACGATTGCCTTCACATCGTCGGCAGAGGACACCTCCGTGCCGTCAACCGCGATTATGCGGTCTCCGAACTTGAGAACATCGTCGTTGTAGCCTTCGACTACCTGTGCGATATAAAGTCCGGGAGAGGAATTGCGGAAATTGCGGTATGCGGTGTACGAATCGGATGCGTAGTAGAGAGATACTCCGATATACGCCTTGCCGGTGACATATCCGTTTGTCATAAGCTCTTCCGCAACCTTGGATGCGTCGTTTGCCGGGATCGCAAAGCCGAGTCCCTCGACGTTTTCGCCGGAGGATTTTGCATTGACGATTCCCACAAGCTCACCGCTCATGTTGAAGAGTCCGCCGCCGGAGTTTCCGGGGTTGACCGCCGCGTTTGTTTGAAGCAGATTCATCATCGTGCCGCCGACGTCGATCTCGCGGTCAAGCGCGCTGATGATTCCCGTGGTAACCGTTCCGCCGAGCGATCCGAGCGGGTTGCCGATTGCAATAACGTCCTGACCGACGACAAGCTTGGAGCTGTCGGCGAACACCGCCGCCGTAAGCCCGGTCGCGTCGATTTTCAGTACCGCGATATCCGTGTCGGCATCGTGACCGACGACGCTCGCCGTGTACTCATCGCCGCTCTTGAGGCGTACGGTGATGTTGTCGGCTACGGTGTTGTTGTCCGTGATAACGTGGTTGTTCGTGATGATGTATCCGTTTTCGGAGATCACGACACCGGAACCCGCGCCGCTCGATACATACTGGAAGTATCCCGTAGATTTGAATTCGGTGGTTATCTCAACTACGCTGTCGGCTACGGTGTTGACAACGTCGGTGACGCTGGTCGCTGCCGCCGAGGCGTCGGTGCTTACCGATTTATATATAACCGCCGGATCGTTCTGAACCGTTCCGCCGAACGACGGGCCGTTTCTCATAGCGACATACGCTCCGCCGAAGCCCGCCGCGCCCGAGAGCACGACGCACAGTGCGCATATCAGCGCGATCACGCCGCCGGACATACGCTTCTTCTCCCTGCGGTTCTTGCGATAAGCGTCGGCACCGGGATTTACTGGGTTGTATCCGTACTGCGGATTGAACTGTGAGTACGGAGCTGCACCGGGTGCCGTATATGCGCCGTATGGGTTCTGTACGGTCTGTCCGTTCTGCGCATTCGATGCGCGGAAGGTGTCGCCTCCCGGATTCGTTCCGCCGGAGCTATGCGCCGTCTGTGTCTGCGGACGGAAATAAGTCGTTCCCCCTTCGGGACGAACCATGCTGTACTCCGTCGATGCCATGTCGGGCGCGCTCTGCGTGTTCTCTGCGGTATTATCCGCCTTCGGAGCCGCAGCTTCCGAACGGTCTTCCTTCTTTATATACGGGTTTGACGATATCTCGTTCGCCGCATTTTTGTTTTCATCAAAAATATTGTCAGCCATTTTTGTTTCCGCCTTTCTTTTTCTTTTTCCTTTGCTGTCTGTATTATAGTTTTCCAATGTGACGGTTTTATGAAAGCACAAGGTTTTTTCACTGAAAAAAAGAAAAACTTGCGCTGAAAGGATCAAAAGCAATTCCGCTTTTTTCCGAAGTATCAATTTTTTATTGACTTTCGGCGCTTTTCATGTTAAAATTGTTTACGGTAAGATTCCCAAGAAGAGACTTTTTGAACAAAAAGGTTCTCCTTTTTTCTGTTCGAAAAAGCCGCGCTGAAGTGATGCACCGTCCGTTTTTCGAAAAATGCGCCGCACCGAACGGAAAGCATAATTACAATGTGTATGAAATACAAAATGTTTTGAAAGGTGTAACAGAATGAAAAGACTCATCTCCCTCGCGCTGTGCTGCGTGATCGCCGCGTCGGCTTTTGCATCATGCGCACAGACTCCGGTGAAGAACTATTCGCCGAAGATCACCGTTTCCTCGTCCGAAGCGGATACCTACGCTTCGTGGCTGACGAACCGTCTTGGAGATTCGCTTGAAAACAGCGTTTATCTCGCGCTCGGCAATGATTCCGGGATCGATCTATCGAACTTCGAGAACGACGGATACGTTATCCGCGCCGACGGAGCTTCCACCGTGATCGCGGGCAAGACCGCAACGGGGCTTGATATGGCGGTGCGCAAGTACGCGAACGAGGTTGATGCAGGCAGAGCCGACGCGCTCGACATCGCGTACCACGAAGGAAACCGCATTGACGAGCTTCGTCTCGCCGGAACGAACATTGCCGAATACGCGATCGAGTACCCGGCGGAGCATAACGAGAACATGCTCTACGCGATATCGCAGTTTCAGATGCTTGTAAAGAAGGCGGCCGGAGTGGAGCTTTCCTCCTCCGAGGGGATCACGAAGCGCGAACACGCGATTGAATTCCGCCATTCCGACGACGCGGCGCTGAGAGACGACGGCTACCGCTACTTCTTCGAAGGCTCACGCCTTGTGATCGAGGGTGCGGTCGCCCGAGGCTGTATGTACGGCGCGTGGTTCTTCCTTGAGAAGGAGCTCGGATGGCGCTCCCTCACCTACGGAAACAGCTATCTTCCCGAAGCTGAGCTCATCGACGTGAGCGCCGACACCGAAGAGGAAACGGCTCCGATCCTTGACCTGTACACGGACTATCTCTGGGGATACGGCGGAAACTTTGCAACCGATGCGCGCGACACGTCAAATTCGGCTCAGTTTTCATACGGCGTAAACATCGCACATGCCTGCCACGGACTCCAGGGTTCGCGGTGGGGCGGCGTGGAGTATGTCGCATGGCATCAGATATGCTACACCGATGAGGATCTGCGAGCAAACATCCGCGACAGCATCGAGAACCACATCGCCTCCCGTCTTGCCGGCGGTCATGAGATAGGAAAAGAGCTCCGATATATCGATGTTTCCCAGGGCGACAACGGGTACTACTGCCACTGCACGGAATGCATGAAAATCATCAAGGAAGAGGGCGCGACTTCGGGCGCGGTGGTCCGCTGGGCGAACACTCTCGAGGAAGAGATAAGCGAGACCTACGACGGAATAATGTATCTCATCTTCGCGTACATGGGAACTCAGCCGCCCTGCAAGACCGCTCCGAACGAGCATGTTTCCGTCACCTTTGCAATGAACGGAACATGCGCGAACCACGCGCTCGATATGAAAGACTGCAACGAAAGAGGAGATCTCTATGCGGTTACCGACCTGCCGATCATAAACAACGACAATTTTGCCGACTGGGTTCGCGGTTGGTGCGCTCTTTCCGACAACATCGTTATATGGTACTACTCTCTCGACACCCATGTGCAGGCGTATACGATGCTCGACGTTGTGTATGACGATATCATGTTCTTCAAGGAATGCGGAGTGCGCGGACTTTTCGTTGAAGCGGAAACTAAAGGACTCGGCTTGCAGTATGTCATGACGGATATTATCTACAAGATGAATTGGAATCCCGATATGACCGAAGAAGAATTCGACGTCACGCTCGACAGTATCCTCGAGCAGGATTTCGGCGAAGGCTGGGCATACATCCGTGAATACCTCGACGGAACTCTGAACAAGGCACAGGACATCGCGGATCAATGCTGGAACTGCTGGGGATACATGACACTTAATGCGATAGGTCAGTATGACAACGCCTTTACTGCAGAGCAGTTCGATAATTCCGTATGGCTTCTCGAAAAGGCAGCCGGAATGGCTCTGAACGCACGTCAGCAGCGCAATGCCGAATTGCTTATGGTCCACATGCTCTACGAGGGATGCTTCTCATCCTACTTCAAGGCTTACGACGAGGGCGACACCGCGCGCATTGCGGTGCTCGACGAGAGATATAACAAGATGGTAAAGATACTCGACTCCTGCGGACTCGGCACGGACGGTCTCAACTTTGCCAATATTTCGATACGCAGAACTCTCGAGGAATCGGCATGGCTCGATTGGGCTTCCATGCGCGACGAGCTCCCGAAGGGTGAAACTCAGCGCCCCGCGCCGGTTAAGTACGCGGACGCATAACATAAGCACTTGTATTGCGAATAAAATATCAGGCAACCACAGCCGCAGGAAATCCTGCGGCTGTGGTTTTTTATTCGAAAGGTGCACGCCTTTTTCGTCAGCGCGCAATGCGCCGCAAAAAAGCAGATATATGCGATATAAGCGGTGCGGTAAAACACCTTCAAGCATCGGAAAATCCGGTGCGCTCGGATATCACGGAGAAATTCCCTCGCCCGTCCGCGCTTTTGTTATCCCTTCACGGTGACGATAAAGCCGTCGATGTTGTTTCCGGATATTTCATATTCCGAATTTTCCGGAACGGGAACGTCCGTCGTATCTCCGGCGCTTGCTTCAACGTAATATATCACCGCCGAGAACGTGCCGCCCGCCGGGAAAGTCTCCGATTCTTCGACCGTGCCGTTCTGACCGTACACGAGATATTTGCGCCCGTAGGCGAATCCCTTAAGGTAATCTGTGTATTCCTCGAGGCACAGCTCCTTATCGTTCATTATTTGCGCATGGGGCACTCCGACGTATCGGTAATGCCACGACTCATACGAAATCTTCGTTATTTCCGCCTTGGCATCCGGGTATCGGAGCACAAAGCCGTAGTCGTCCGCGTTCTCCTCAAACCAATCGCACGCGGGATAATCCGCGAGATAGTGGCTCGTTCCGTCGGAAAGATAGACCGTGAGGTCCATCGCAAGTCCCGTGTGATGCTCACTGTAGCCGGGGGTTGCGACATATTTTGCCGCCTCCTCCGCGCCCTCCGTCTCAACTCGGTCGCGGTATATGCGCTGCTGCGATTCAAAGCTTCGGAATCCGCTGACCACCATGATATCTCCGCAGGAGGTGCGGGAAAAGAAATCGTCCATCACGCGGTTGAACTCCTTCGTCACATGGAGCGCCATCTGCGTTTCGGTGTTGCTCACCTTGTAGCTCTTCGTCTTATTCCCGTAGACAGCCGTTATATCGTTGTCTTCAGGGAAGGTGTACGGATAAAGATAGTTCACGAGAATAAGATCTCCCCTGTGGATCTCCTCATTCTGCACCGTCTTTTTCGTAAAGCCGTCAAGCTTCGTATAGCTCTGCGCAGTGCCGCCGACAGGGGCTGCCGCGGTCACGTCCGAAATGTTTTCGGGAATACTCACATCGGTGTTTCCGTGCCGTCTTCCGCTCAGCGTGACCGCGCAGATCAGCACTATCACGGCAAATATCAGCACAAGCAGCAGCACCGCTATATTCGGGTGCCACGAGCGGTGTCTCGTCCGACGTATCGGATTGCGCCCACCGCGCCTCGGACGGGGTGCGGCGCCGTTTTCGCCGTTCGGATTTTCTCCGTACTGCGCGCCGTACCGGGGATCCCGACGGTCTGCATCACGGCGGTCAGTGTTCCGGTGCTCCGGATTTCTCGGGTCGTAGTTCATGTCCTGCCTCCTGTTCTTCGTTCGGTATACACGCGAGATTTAAGAAATACGCCCCCGTGCGCATGTCTCGGCATTCGTCACGGGGGTGTCGTTTAATTTTAAAGTGCGTCTTTTCTCGAGAGGTTTATTCTGCCTCTCTCATCTGTGCCGAGGTACTTAACTCTCATCATGTCGCCGACCTCGCAGACATCCTCGACCTTCTCGGTGCGCTCCTTCGCGAGCTTGGAGATGTGAACCATTCCCTCCTTGCCGGGGGCGAACTCGACGAATGCGCCGATCGGGATTATGCGGGTAACACGACCCTCATAGATCGCGCCCACCTCGGGCTCGAACACGATACCTCCGATGATGGTGCGTGCAGCCTCGATCGCGTTCTTGTCGAAGGACGAAATGTAGATTGAGCCGTCCTCTTCGATATCGATCTTTGCGCCGGTGTCCGCAACAATCTTCTGAATGACCTTCCCGCCGGAGCCGATAACCTCACGGATCTTCTCAACCGGAATCTTCATCGTGGACATCTTGGGAGCGTAGGGGGATACTTCCTTGCGCGGCTCGGGGATCGCACGGAGAAGAACCTCGTCGATGATGTAGTCGCGTCCCTTATGAGTTACGCTGAGCGCTTCCTTGATGATCTCGGGAGTAAGTCCGTCGATCTTGAGGTCCATCTGAATGGAAGTGATTCCCTTGTGAGTTCCGGCGACCTTGAAGTCCATGTCGCCGTAGAAGTCCTCAAGTCCCTGAATGTCGATCATCGTCATCCAGCGGTCTCCCTCGGTGATAAGTCCGCAGGAAATTCCCGCAACGGGAGACTTAATCGGCACGCCCGCATCCATAAGAGCGAGGGTCGAGCCGCAGACAGATGCCTGCGAGGTGGAGCCGTTTGAGCTTACGACCTCGGAAACGAGGCGGATCGCATAGGGGAACTCCTCAACGGAGGGAAGAACGGGAACGAGCGAACGCTCGGCAAGCGCGCCGTGACCGATCTCGCGGCGTCCGGGGCTTCTTGTGCTCTTTGCTTCGCCGACGGAGTAGCCGGGCATATTGTACTGGTGCATATAACGCTTCTCGGTCTCTTCGCCGATGCCGTCAAGAAGCTGAGCATCGCTGAGCGTACCGAGGGTTGCGAAGGTCATGACCTGAGTCTGACCGCGTGTGAATACCGCGCTTCCGTGAACGCGGTTCATAAGTCCGACCTCTGCCGCAAGCGGGCGGATCTGATCCATGCGGCGTCCGTCAACGCGCTTTCTGTCGTCGAGGAGCCAGCGGCGGACTACATACTTCTGGATCTTGTAGAGGATCTCGTCGAGCATGACATGGGTTGCGGGGTCTCCGCCGTCAAACTCGTTATAAACCTTCTCGTAGATGGGAGCCATTCTCTCATCGCGGATGTTCTTGTCGTCTGTGTCGAGCGCGACGCGGACATCGTCGATGACAAGCGCCTCGATCTTCTCATAGAGATCGTGGTCAACCTCGCATGAAGGATACTCAAACTTCGGCTTGCCGACTGCCGCGATGATCTCGTTTATGAATACGAGAAGCTTCTTTATCTCGGAATGAGCAAGCATGATCGCGTCGTACATATCCTCATCGGATACTTCCTTCGCGCCTGCCTCGATCATGACAACCTTCTTCTCGGAAGCCGCAACGGTAAGCTCGAGACAGCTTCTCTCACGCTGCTCGGAGGTCGGGTTCACAATGAAGCCGTCTTCCTCGGTCATGCCCATGAACACGCCGCCGATAGGTCCGTTCCACGGAATATCGGAAATGGAAAGGGCGATGGACGCACCGATCATTGCGGTGATCTCGGGAGAGCAGTCATGATCGACCGCCATAACGGTGAGGTTGAGGTTTACGTCGTTGCGCAGATCCTTCGGGAAAAGCGGACGGATCGGGCGGTCGATGACGCGGGAGGTGAGGATAGCCTTTTCGGAGGGGCGTCCCTCACGCTTGAGATATCCGCCGGGGATGCGGCCGACCGCATACATTCTCTCTTCGAAATCGACGGACAGCGGGAGAAAATCGATGCCGTCGCGGGGACGTGCGGAAGCGGTGGCGCAGCAAAGAATCGCGGTGTCGCCGTAGCGCACAAGGCAGGAGCCGTTTGCAAGTCCTGCGAGCTTGCCGGTCTCGACTACGAGAGGACGTCCGGCAAAGTCCGTTTTAAACGTCTTGTAATTTTCAAACATACAGTTCTTCCTTTTCGTTTTTATTTTTCGCAAAAGGAGATTTAGCACTTAAATGCGCGTCCGTTCGGAGCACGGAGGACGGGCGTACATTTAATTGCTAAATCCTCCCCTGCGTTCTGTACTGATCTTAAAAGTAAACCGCGGCGGACGGAACCGTCCGCCGCGGCGTGATTTCACCTGCGGTTTCCCGCCCTTACTTTCTTATGCCGAGCTTTTCGATTATCGCGCGGTAACGCTCAATGTCAACCTTCTGAAGATATCCGAGAAGATTGCGGCGGTGTCCGACCATCTTGAGAAGACCGCGGCGGCTGTGGTGATCCTTCTTGTTGGTCTTAAGATGCTCGGTAAGGGTGTTGATCCTGTGGGTAAGGATTGCGATCTGAACCTCGGGGGATCCGGTATCGCCCTCGTGAGTCTTGTACTGCTCGATAATTCTTGCTTTTTCTTCCTTGGTAATCATTTTTTTCACCTCAAATTATATTTGCACCGTCCGTCTGAGTAAGCGGCGGGTGAAAAACCGCTCGGCGGTCCTTTATCCGCAAACCCGGACGTCGCTGCTTCGTTGTATTATATCATAAATATTTTCGTTTGTAAAGGGGAATTTTAAATTTGAAGCGCACGGGAGCATTTTTTCCTTCATTTTATGTGTTTTTGCGACATATTTCGGTGCCGTACGTTAAAGCGGATACCGTAATTTTGCACCGTGCTCATTTTTTACATTTTGTTTACGGGTGGAACGGCGATTTATGATATAATACGCAATAGTTGTGCGCATCGAAGCCGAAAGCCCGAAATACGGCGTGATGCGCTCCGATGCACGAAAAAGAAAGGTGGCAGTGTATGCCGATTACCGACTTTCTCACTATGATCACCGAAAATCCGATGCTCGCGGTATCCGCGCTGCTGACGCTCGGCGTTATCCTCGTAAACGGATGGACCGACGCGCCGAACGCGATCGCAACCTGCGTTTCCACGCGGGCAATCGGTGTACGCAAAGCGATCGTCATGGCGGCGATCTTCAACTTCTTCGGAGTTCTCGTGATGACCGCAATCAACGCCTCGGTCGCCATGACCATATACAACATTGCCGATTTCGGAAACGATGCGCGCCTATCGCTGGTCGCACTTTGCGCTGCTATGTCGGCAATCGTCATCTGGGCGGTCGCCGCGTGGTATTTCGGGATCCCGACAAGCGAAAGCCATGCGCTCATCGCGGGAATAACGGGTGCGGCGGTTGCGATACACGGCAATTTTTCAGGCATAAACGCTTCCGAATGGGGAAAGGTCCTATTCGGGATCGTGCTCTCGACGCTTCTCGGCTTTGCGTTCGGATTTCTCTCGTCAAAGCTTACCGTTCTCCTGTTCCGCGACAGGAACCGTATGAAATCGGAGAAATTCTTCTCGGGCGCGCAGATCGCCGGAGGAGCGGCAATGGCGTTCATGCACGGGGCGCAGGACGGTCAGAAATTCATGGCGATATTTCTCCTCGGCGCATCGTTCGCCGGCGGACATACCGACACCGTGATGTTCACGATCCCGCTGTGGCTCATGATCATGTGCTCCGCCGTCATGGGGCTCGGCACCTCGATCGGCGGATACAGGATAATCAAATCCGTCGGCATGGATATGGTCAAGCTCAAGCCTTATCAGGGATTTGCGGCTGACTTTGCCGCCACGCTGTGCCTGCTTCTCTCGTCTCTCACGGGACTTCCCGTCAGCACGACCCACACAAAGACTACCGCCGTCATGGGTGTCGGGGCGGCGCGCCGCCTCGGCAACGTAAATTGGAGCATCGTAAAGGAACTTATACTGACGTGGGTATTCACCTTCCCCGGCTGCGGCCTCCTCGGATACCTCACGGCAAAGCTGTTTCTTCTTATATTCGCCTGAAAAGGAGCTTTACAATGGCAAAAAACAGAAACGATTACTTTTCGCTCGCCGAAACTCAGGTTTCGTACTGCGTTCGAGCCGCCGTGCTGCTCGAATGCATCTTCCGCGACTATTCCGCCGCCGAATCCTCCCTTCACCGCGAAAACATCCACGCGATCGAGCATGAGGCAGACGGCGTACACCACGATATTCTCACGCGGCTTTCGACCGAGTTCATAACCCCGATAGATCAGGAGGACATTCTCCGGCTTGTGCAGATAATCGACGACGTGACCGACTCGCTCGACGAGGTCGTTCTCGAAAGCTATATGTTTCACGTCGATGTCCTGCCGGAAGGTGCGGATAGGCTTGCCGGGACGGTGCTGCGCTGCGTGAAGGCTCTCGCCGACGCGGTGCATGAGCTGCGGAATTTCAAAAAGCCCGCAAAGCTTCGCTCTCTGCTCGTCGAGGTCAACTCGATCGAAGGCGAGGCGGACGCGCTTTACACCGAAGCAATACACACGCTCTTCGGCTCCGACGCCGACACCAAAAGGCTGATCGGCGGTAAGGCGATTCTCGACTGTCTCGAGGACTGCTGTGATTTCTGCGAGCACGCCGCCGACGTGATAGATCAGATCATCATCAAAAACACCTGACAAATATATAATAAACAGAAAGGAGATGGTTTTACGGATCCGCTTCCCCGAAGCTGCAGCATTGTCCGAGCTCCCGCTCTGCCTTGCGCTGCCGTGCGCCGAAATCCGTCCGAGATCGGAAAATTCAGAATCTTTTCCGCGGATATAAACTGATACGGCGCAGTATTCGCAGACAAAAACAAAATCATAAAGAGGAGATCGGAAATGTCCGACATAATAAAACAGCTTGCGCTTCAGCTTTTTCTGATTCTGCTGAACGCATTTTTCGCCGCGACAGAGATCGCAGTGATATCACTGAACGAAAAAAAGATAAAGGCACGGGCGGAGGACGGCGACAAAAAAGCCGGACGCATGCTCAAAATGATCGAGGAGCCGACGCGCTTTCTCTCGACGATACAGATCGGAATAACGATCGCCGGATTTCTCGGTTCCGCATTCGCGGCGGATAACTTTGCCGAGCGGCTTTCGGATTCGATCATAAACACCTTCGGCATTTCTCCCGAGGGCGCGGGAGCGGTGAACACGCTTTCCGTCATCGTGATTACGCTGATCCTTTCATTCTTCACGCTTGTGCTCGGCGAGCTCGTTCCGAAGCGTGTTGCGATGCGCCACAAGGAAAAGCTTGCGGAGCTTGTGTGCGGCGTGATCTCGGGGCTTGCGGCCGCGCTGAAGCCGGTGATATGGCTTCTGACCGTATCGACAAACGGAGTGCTCCGTCTGATCGGGATCGATCCACACGCGAAGGATGAGCCCGTCTCCGAGGAGGATATAGTGCTCATGCTTGACGCAGGCGCCGACGAAGGCACCCTGAAGCAGGACGATATAGAATACATAAAGAACGTGTTCAAGCTCGACCGTCTCAGCGCGGAGGACGTTATGACCCCGCGCAAGAATATTGTTTCGGTCTCCGTCGATGCGGACAGCGCGCAGATCGTGAAAACGATCGAAACCGAAGGATTTTCCCGCATTCCCGTGACCGGAGATGACGGAAAAGAGATCGTCGGCATACTTCACGCGCGCGATTACTTTCTGAAGAAGGACACGGCGGGATTTGAGCTGAGGGACATTCTCCGCCAACCCGTGTTCGTGCCCGAATCGGTCCACCTCGACGTTCTGTTCCGCGATATGCAGAAGGATCACAACCACATGGTCATCGTCGCGGACGAATACGGCAGCACAGCCGGGATCGTGACGATGGAGGACATAATCGAGGAGATCGTCGGCGAAATATGGGATGAGCGCGACCGCGAGATCGACGAATTTTCAATGATCGCTCCGGGGCTTTACAGAGTTCTCTGCTCCGCATCGATCTCTGATTTCTGCGAATTCTTCTCGCTCGCGCACAAACCGGAAACCAACGCTTCGACCGTCAACGGATGGCTCACCGAAAAGTGCGGCAGGATCCCCGACGAGGGCGACGTGTTCAGCTATGAAAACCTCACTCTGAAGGTTACGAAATCCGACGGAATAATGGCAAATGAGGTCGCGGTCCGCGTAAACGACACCGCCGAAAAAAGCGCCGAGCTTCAACGCTGACAGCTTCGGCGACCGTATGAGGGATTTCTCATTCCGCCGCAAAATCAATACGAATATCAACGAAATCAAACCGAATATCAAAAACGGGGACGCCAACGTCCCCGTTTTTTAATGTGCGTCCGCGATTCCCGCAAGGTCTCCAGACCGACGCTTCTTCACATCGGTCATGGGCTCCCCGACGGGCATTTCGCACGCTTATTTTTTCTTCTGCATGATCACCACAGCCTGCGATCCGAGCGAGTTGTACGCGAGAACGCAGTCATTTATCGGATACCCGGCAACTCCCGCCGAGCCGTAGGGATCGGCAAAATAGTACTTTTCCCTGTCGTATCCGACGAATACCATGCAGTGCTCGTTAGCCGGATAGAGGAACGTTTCCTTTCCGTCCTCCGACTGCCATTGGAGAAGCCGGTCGGTCTCCTCCATATGCACCGTGCCCCATATGCACACGGGAATGCCGCGGTCGATATACTGTTTTTTCAGGTCGTTGAACGACATTCCGGTGACGTTTTTCGCGTAATACCCCTTCGGCAGCGCCTTATTCAGTGCGCGCACGATAACGGGTGAAAAGCATCCCCAGCCCTTGTCCTTCGAGCGCGGGTCTCCGGCATAGGCGTTTTTCGGATTCGGCCCGTAACGGCAGCCCCACCTGATCGAAACGCTTTCGCAGTCAAGATAATTATCGACAAATTCCTCCGGGGATACTTTTACTCCGTAAAAATTCAGAAGCATTGCGGCAGACGTCGCCTCGCAGCCGTTCGGCAGTATCCCCTCCTGCGAGAAATACGGCACCTCGATCATTTTCTTTTCTTCGGAATTCACCTTTACTTCGATGAAGCAGTCCTCAAAAATGTATTCGCATATCTTGCCGTCCGCCTTTTCCGTCGCGCCGTATTCTCCGTACATCGCATTTGCCGAGTCAATGTAGTACTCAAGATTCATGCAGAACTGATCGTATATGCCGCCGAAAAAGGACCGACGTTCATTCGAAAGAGCATTATCCCCGCCGCCCCAATAGGCGGCTTCATCCTGCGCGTAGTCTCCTTCACCCTGTGATTTATCGTCATACTGCGCCCCGTCATAGTATCCGTACTTTTCGTCTACGGGGTCTCCGTCGCATCCGTACCATTCCTTTGACACACGGCGAAGCTCCTCGGGAAATGCCCCGCCCTCGTAAAGATACGAAGCGACATTATTCGACGCTTTCATGAGCGCCTCGTGAAACTTTTTCATGGCTTCATCGGCGTCCCCGCCTGCGGAGGCGCTGTCACCGTAATCGGGAGAATCCGAGAGGAAGTAATTATTTGCGAGAAGTATATTCTTCGAAAAAAGATTGTTCTTGTGAAGCTTGTCTATGATCACAAGCGATACCGCAAGCGCGCAGACAAGCACGACGATAATAACGGTCAGAACGACCGCCGCCGCATTTATCCTTTTATGTTTTGCAACGTGTCTCATATTCTCTCCGCCCGAACGCCGCGCGGACAACTCCGCCGAAACGTTATTTGCCGTATTCTCAGATATCATCTTATCATTCATCTTTAAACTGCGCAAGGATAAAATGTGAATAAACGGTTCTTTATTCCCGGACGCGGTACGGCGCACCGTCAAAGTCCGCCGCAATGCCTTATTATGCCGTGCAAATTCCCCCGTAGCGCCATATTCGGCAAACGTAAAACACTCTTCGCATCCAATGCGTTTTATACAATCGCAGAATATCTTACGTGCCCGAAATACAAGCCTCCGCACGATCTCGTGCGTCTCCGGAATCATGAGGATTCCGGGGCACATACCGGGTGCGAAGGCTTCGTTGTTTACTTTTTCATCCCTTTTTCGTCCATGTGGACGGAATCAGCGCAAAGAGCAGCGGATATATCTCAAGTCTGCCGAGAAGCATCGTTGCGGAAAGCACGATTTTCGAAAATGCCGAATATCCCGAGAACGAGCCCATCGGACCAACAGCGCCGAATCCGGGACCGATATTGTTATAGCATGCGGCAACCGCCGTAAAGTTTGTTTCAAAATCAAACGGTTCAAGGCAGAGGAGAAGAAACACTGCAAAGTATATCACCATATATAGCGCAAAGTAAACGTTTACACCGTTAAGTGTCGTGTCGTCTACCTTCTTGCCCTCTATCCTGACGGCGGATACGGATCGGGGATGTATCATCTTCATAAACTCGCGCCGGATCATCTTTATCATCATGACGACTCTCGAAACCTTGAGTCCTCCTGCGGTCGATCCCGCGCATCCGCCGATAAACATCAGTATTAAGAGTATTCCCTTTGAGAGTCCGGGCCAGAGATTGAAATCCGCAGTGCTGAAGCCCGTCGTGGTCACAAGGGAAGCGACCTGAAAAGCCGATGCGCGGACGCTGTCAGGCAGATTGCCGTAGATGCTGTAAATATTCCCCGTGATTATCGAAACCGAGATCAGGCATATCGCAATATAGCACCACGTCTCCGTGCTCTTGAGCACCGATCTGAAGCGTCTCACCAAAAGCAGATAATAAATGTTGAAGTTTATTCCGAACAGGAACATGAATACCGCAATGACCCACTGCAGATACGGGCTGTATGACGCAATGCTGTCTCCCTTTATGCCGAATCCTCCGGTACCCGCCGTTGCAAACGAGTGAAGCGCACTGTCAAAGAGGCTCATTCCTCCG
>OLPR01001293.1_pt1 | contig 20816 bp, 34 predicted proteins | sample 1672761 | NCBI WGS metagenome assembly OLPR01 (sample SAMEA3136721, study PRJEB25190) | human gut metagenome | biome: human gut; feature: human-associated habitat; material: faeces | place: Austria | collected 2013 | reverse complement strand
GCGAAAAGCGGAAAAGGACGGCGTTACCTCGGTATATTCCGCACTGGTCAATCAGCGCGTTCCCATCGAGTACAACGATTATTTCCGTGACGCGGAAACAGGGCTGACTTACCGCGTGACCTCTAACCCCGAGGAAAAGGCCGCGCCGAGGTCTGCGGGAGCGACCATTAAGGCGCTGAAATTCTTCACAGCGGAACGAAGGGAGTTGCCGAAATGACAAAGGATAAGGCGCTCCACGCATGGTTTTCTCAATTTCTCCCGGCGTATCCAACCTCTAATGTGCCGGAAGACGCGACCTTCCCTTGGCTGACCTATGAACTTATTACAGGCTCGTGGGAGAGCGGGGAAATCGGCCTGACGGTAAACCTCTGGTACTACACGGAAGGCGAGGCGGTGCCCAATGCAAAGGCACAGGAGATCTCCGACGCCATCGGTATGGGCGGCTGTATGGTGCCCTATGACGGCGGGGCTATGTGGATCAAGCGTGGGTCTCCGTGGTGCCAGAACATTGCGGACGAGAGCAACAAAAACATCAAGCGGCGGTACCTCAACGTCACGGTTGAATATCTGTCGCAGAACTGATGAAAGGACGAAACTATGAAATTTACGAAAATTCCTTCTGACGCGTTTCAGAAATTGCAGATCAACGCCGGTATTCTGACCACCGATTTTACGCCGTCTACCGGGGAGATCGGTGCGGCTGGCCAGATCGGTGCAACCACCGGCGGTGTGAACTTTACGGCAACGCCCACTTTCACCGACTTTGGCGAAGACATTGACAACTGCCCCAAGAATGTACAATATTCTTGCCAATTAAAAAGAACCGTTGCAATACTTACGCAAAAGAGAGGGTTTAACCCTTGAATTGTGCGCCAAAATTGCAAGCCGTTCCCGCCTATTCGCCGAAGTTGTGCGCCAAATGTGCGCCAAGAAAGGAGAGCGGCGGCGTGGTGAAATTGGTAAAAGGGCAGTTGTGGTATTGTTGCCCGGTCTGCGGCCAAAAGCTGCACAAGCTGGCCCCCGATGCCGTTTGTAATGGCGTCACAACCTTTTGCAAGAAATGTAAATGGGAGGGGGTAATGAACATCAAGGAGCGGAAAGGAGCTTAAACAATGGCGAGCATTAGGAAGATAGAGGGGAAACACGGCACGGCGTATAAAATCACGGTCACGCTGGGCCGTGATGCCCTCGACCGGCAAATCAGACATTATAAGACATGGAAGCCGGACAAGCCCATGACCGCGCGAGAACTCAACAGAGAATTGCAGCGCGTGGCAACAGAGTTTGAACAAGACCTAATGAGCGGCTTTCAAGCAGATAACAAACAGACCTTTGCCGAGTACGCCGCATACTGCTACACCATAAGGGAGCAGCGCGGGGACAAGCCGCAAACGCTGGCCCGCGTCCGGCGGCAAACTGCGCGGATCAATGAGTATATAGGGCAAATCCCCCTTCAAGAAATCCGGCCGAAGCACCTAACCGAGCTTTACAAGAAGTTTTCCGAGCCTGGGGCCTGCCGATGGCAAGTGTACGCGCTGCCCGCCGTGGACTTCAAAGAGCTTATACCAGAAGGGGAAACTTGCAATGATTTTGCGCGGTCGTGTGGTGTCTATGGGAATTTGATCCGCAGACTATGTAAAAATCAGCCAATCAGCCGCCAAAACGCCGCCATAATCGAAAAGAACTTAGGCCGAAAGGATCTTTTCAGCCTAACGGGAGCCGAAAAGCCACTATCCCCCGGAACGATCAGGGACTATCACGCAATCATTTACACGGTGCTTGAACAAGCTTACAAAGAAATGATTATCAAATATAACCCCGCAAAGCGTGTAACGCTGCCAAAGAAAAAGCGCGTTCGTGAAAGCAAGGCTTTACAGCCGGAGCAGCTTAAAGCCGTTCTTGCGGCTTTGGAAGGGGAGCCGCTGCCATTCCGCACATTGATAACCTTTTTTATTTCCACGGGATGCCGCAGAGGGGAAGCCCTTGCGCTGACATGGGACAAGGTGGACTTTGTGCGGCGGGAAGTTCTGATAAATCAAAGCATGATTTATCTCCCCGAAACAGGCATACAGAGCGGGCCGACAAAGACCGACAACAGCCGCCGCGTGGCCCTCCCCGATGAAACTATTGACCTCTTGCGCAATCTATGGGCGGAGCAGGCAAAAGATCGGCTGCGGCTGGGCGATCTTTGGGAAGATAGAAACCTGGTATTTCCAAAATGGAACGGAAAGCCGATGAACCCCGGAAATGTGAACCTTGAATTGACCGCATTTTGTGACCGGCACGGCCTCCCCCATATTAACCCGCACTTGTTCCGACATTCCGCCGCTTCCGTTTTGCTCTCAAACGGCGTGGATGTGCTGACCGTGGCCGGGATGCTGGGGCATTCCGATGTATCAACGACGCTTGACACATACGCACACGCCATAGACGAAGCACGACACAAAACGGCGGATTGTATCAGCGAAACTATTTTGCATAAAAATAGGGCATAACTCTTGCAAAACCCCGCCTTTTGTGATATAATAAAGAAAATTGAACGAAGAAGCTTTAAGGCGAGAAATCCCCTTTTTGCGTGTGCCTTTGTGCCTATTACTTACGCATGGTAAAAGTGCGTGAGCGATAGGCACTTTTTATTTTTAACCAGAAAGGAGCTTTATCATGGTACGAATTAGAACTATTCCCAAAGCAGTTGCGGAGATCAAGGCGCAAGACCCCGGAAGCTACATCAACGAGCGACTTTTGCGCCGCTGGGTGAAAGATGGAACGATCAAGCCCGTTAAAGGCAGCTACACTTATACGCTTGTCAACCTTGACGAGCTGGAAAGGTTTCTTGCCAATGAAAATAACTGACCTTTTGAGCCGCGGGCAGGCTAACGCCGTTCCCCTCCGAGATTTGGAGGGAATAACCGGCCTCGACGGTCGAACCGTCCGGGCTATGATCTCCGCCGAGAGACGAGCGGGCGCGGCCATATTGAGCGACAATGCGACCGGCTATTACCTCCCCGCGGACGAGGAAGAAAAGGCGCGTTTTGTCCGCTCCATGCGGCACAGGGCGAAAGAAATTCTATGCGCGGCGGATGCCGTGGAAAGGAGCTAAAAATGCTATTGGAAACAGAGCGATTGGAAAGGAGACACAAAATCAACCAGTTAATGGATGATCTTTTTACCATTCCCGATGAAGTTGTCGGCACAGCGTATAAAAATATTCTGTCGGAATCGCTGGGCATTATCATGCCGGTCAGCGAAAAAACAGAGGCCGTAATAAGAGCTGAAAATATAATTTTGAAAGCAACTTTGGAAATGGAGGTTTAAGCAAATGGCAACTGATCCGGAAACTGTAAAAGAAAAACACCCGAGTTGGTTTAAGCTGAAGATTGAGCGGCGCCAACTTATCAAGCAGTTGCCGCCGGAAACTGCGGTTAACGTACTTTTGGCTTGTTGGGAATATCTTGAAACTTGCGAAATTCCCGATAATTTGCAGCCAATGGAAAAAATTGCTTTTTCAGCCTTTTTCCCTGATATGGAAGAGGCATGGAAGCGATACGAGCAGCGAGTAAACGCAAGAAAAGGCAAATCGACCGATACCGAATGACATCGACCGATACCGAGCGAAACAGAAGAAGAACCAGAACCAGAAACAGAAGAAGAACCAGAAAAGTAAAAGGGAATGACAAGTCATTCCACACAATGTATAAGGGTGCGCTGCGCGCGCACCACCGCCGATATTATATATTTTTGATTTTTCTTCTTTTTGTATAAGGGAGCGTTTTATGATCTTTGATTTTGAGAAATTCGCAAGGATAACCGCGAGCGTGTACCCCGTTAGCCCGTACACCCTCGAAGAAGCTTTGAGCGTATTTCGCTGCTACTTTGAGAAGTACGAAGAATATACCGGCAGACCGCACCCGCCGATCAAAGCAAGCCAGATCGTGCGCATTTGTCAGGATATGCCATTCGTTGACAGAGGGTATAGCGGCGGTTTATACGTCGATATTGAGCCGGAGGCATACCCCGCCTTGATTGACAGGTATTTTGCTACGAAATACCGCAACTGCGACCGAAATATAAACCACTTTTTCAGCGGTCGAATCCGGGAAATGAAGTTTTACGAGGAACTTTACTGATGGGGAAGAAATCACAGCGTAAAGGCGCAGACGGTGAAAGGGAGCTTGCCGCCGTTCTCCGTGAATATGGGTACGAGATCAAGCGCGGCGGGTCTATGTCCTTTGGTGAAGTGCCTGACCTTGTGGGCTTGCCCGGTGTCCATATCGAGGTGAAGCGCTGCGAGCAAGTCAGGCTTTCGGAGTGGATGCAGCAGGCCGAAAGGGATAGCCAACATTTCAAGGACGGCTTACCCGCCGTATTCCACCGCCGAAGCCGCGAGGTGTGGCGCGTAACAATGAACCTTGCGGACTTTATGCGGATCTATTGCCGCCAGAAAACGCAATCTGACAGGCATAAAACGGCAGAAAACGGCGGGAAAGAAGGTGAAGACAAATGACGATGTTTTACTGCTATATGGCGCAGAACAGGCGTTATTTCATCGAAACGGCAGAAGGAGGGACCGTTGCATGGTTTGATGAACTGGACACAGCAGCCCTTGTCCTGCGTTATCTGACAGGCGCAGACATGACCCCGGAAGACGTGACGGCAGCACACGCAGCAATGAAGAAATTCGATGCCGGGAAAGAAGGTGACAACGATTGACCCCGAATAAAGAAAAGCTGCTTGCGGCTCTTCTGACTTCTCGAAGCAAGAAAGACGCGGCAGCAGCAGCAGGAATTGCAGAGCGAACCATGCGGACTTATTTTGAAGACCCGGAGTTTTGCCAGCGATACCGCGAAGCATTCGCCGGAGTGATTGAAGATGCGACCAGACAAGCGCAGGCGCTTTTAATGCCCGCATTAAGCACCCTGCAAACGGTCATGGAGGACGAGGAAATACCGGCACAAGCGCGGATCACCGCGGCTAAATCAATTATTGATTACTCTCTGAAATTGACCGAACAGGCCGACATTTTGGAGCAGTTGCGAGAGCTGGAACGCTGGAAGGAGGAATTAAATGGCAACCGTTGATGCACGCCTTGCAGCCCTGCGCAAGTTTCTAAAATCTCATGCAGGGGGCGAAACCGTCTTTATTGTCGAGGGCGGCGGCGAGTATTTCACAAAAGAAGATCCTTTTAACTACCTGATGCAGCACGGCGCATATACCCATGACGGGCGGCGCATTGTCCTTTATCCGCACCCAATCGAGGGCGTGGACGGGCTGAGCTTGAGCCTTTACCAGCTTATTGACGAAGCCATTGAGCGCGGCAAGTTGGAATTGCCATCGCTGGAGAGTGACGAAATCGGAGGTAAAGCCCTTGAATAACAGTATTAAAGCCCGCCTTGCAAAGCTACAGCAAGAGGGCGACAGCTTCCCCGATGTTCTGCGCTGGATTGCAGAAGGGCGCATTTATGGCGAGTTAGCGGACACGGAACGCGCGAGGTACGCCGCATATTGGAATACTACGCCCCGCGTCCTTGAAGAACTGGAATTAGCGGCAACCGGGACACTACATAAGCCGCTTGAGCGACGGCCAAAGCCGCCAACGCAAGAAGAGCATAGAGAAATCATCAAAGAACTTGAAAGGATGGTCTATGGACGTTTTGAATGAATTTCCCATTGTAGATGAACACGGCAAAAGATACCGCGAGTTCGGGCGCGGATGCCGAGAGTATGCGCCGACTATCGTAACAACTGCCGGGGAAGTTCCGGCGGGAACAGTCGTTTACAAGCCACAGGAGCCGCAGCCGGTCAAGGGGAAAAAGGATTGTCCCTTTTCGGGCAGTTTATACCCGCAATGCAAAGAGGACGATTGTACTTTTTTCAAAGGCGGCAAGTGCAAGCCGGGAACAGCGCAGGCGGGCAAGCGTTGCCCGCTACCCGCGCATTTGGCTTGCGGCGATACCTGCGCCATGTATGAGAATGGGCGCTGCGGCCTTTTCCCGCAGCAGAAAGGAACGAAAGAATGAGCGAGTTTAACCATTTTGCAAAAGAACTTGACGCCGCTTTCAAGGCGGCACGGGACGAATACGCCGCTGCGTATAACACGGTAGAGCAGGCCCGAAAAGCCATGCAGGACGCAGGCCCGGACGCGCTGAAAAGGCAGATTGCCGCGCTTCAGCTCCAAGAGGCAGAAACGAAAATGCGACAGGAAACCGCGCGCATCTGGACAGAGTTTGACGCAAAGGCCGCAGACCTCCGCCGCGCATTGGAAAAGGAAGTGCAGACAAGCAACCTTGCCGATCCTTCCGCCATTGACAGCAACGCCGTTGAGCTGATGAAAACCGGCGTTCTGTCGGTAGATGATTATTTCGGCTTTGCGGACAGATACGACGGGAACCCGACCATGCTAAAGCTGATCGGTCACTATGCAAAGGAAGCAGCAGACAGCACCGACGACCGAAAAGACAGGGTTGCTTTAACCGTTCTCGCGCAGGATTGCGCCAAAGGCACGGGAAAGACCTTGAAAGCGTGGGACAGTATGATGACCGCCGCCAATTATTGCAGCGGGCGCGGCGGCAGCGGAAACAGGCGTCCTACTCCCGGCGTAACGCTCAGCATGGGCGAATGGTGGGAGCAGCTTTCCGGCGAGATCATCGAGAACTTTTGAACGGAGGCAGTGATACAAGGCCACCAGCCGGAGAAAGACCGGCAGCAGGCGGCAAGGGCGGCGGGATTGCCTATCCTTTGTCCCCTTGCGAAGCCCTGCCCGAAGTACAGCGGCAGGCAGCGCCCTAAAGTACCAGGGCGCGGGAGTGCGTAATAGTGCCATAATCTCCATATACAGCACAGGAGCCGTCTTGCTTTTTGACGGCTCCTGTGTTATTCTGTCGATAGCCCATTATGGGCGGGGCGCTGCACAACGGCAGGCGGTTAGTCACAAACCCCGAAAGGGGGTGACGCCATGCGAATTACTCTACATATCGGGCCTTTTACGGTTACGATCATTGTAAAACGCAGAAACCGCCACCCGGCACGGTGACGGTTTCCATTTGGAAATTGATTTACTGACGGGCTAACCGCTTGTCGCAGCGCCCTTTTTCTATCTCCATTATAGCAGGATACTAACCCTTGTCAAGTCTCGGATTTATCCGGGGCTTTTTCTTTCGTCCTCATTGCTTGCATAACCTTGTCGCGTTGCGCCTGCGTCTCAACCGCACGGCCAACAAATGCGGGAACCGTTTCCCCGGCTCTCTGTGCGGCCTCCTGCGCCGTTTTAAGTGCGGCAGGGGTAAGGATAGCCCCATCGCCTTGCGGCGCTCCTGCGGGCTTCTGTGGGCTTTCTCCCATAGCTTCACCAATGGCGCGGTTGATAAAGCCGTTTACGCTTTCGCCGGTCTGCGCTGCGAATGTCTGTATTTCATCTTTCCGGCCTTTTGGCATCCGCACAAGAACTTTGTCGTATGCCTTGTCCTCGTATCGCTTGATACTTTCATAACTATTTTTTCCGCCCAATGCTTTCACCTCCTTGCAACAGATTATATATTAAAATGTATTAGATATCTATATGCAAAATCGCCAAATAATTATAGATATCTTTATGCATTTTACCACTTGCATATAGATATCTATATGCTATAATAAGACCATAGCAAGGGACACGGCAAGGCGGACGAAGTAAGCGAAAGCCGAACCAAGAACGAAAGATAAAAGCCGGAACGGATAAGAGAGATTGAGATTGCCGAAGAGCATAGATGTTTAAGGCCCCCGGCTCCGTGTCCCTTGCAAGTAAAAAATGGAGGTAAACACAATGAGCATCAACGAAATGGACAGCAAGATCAAGGAGCTGCGGGAGCTGCGCCGCATGGCGGACGAGCTGGCCGGAGAGATCGAGAGCATCACGGACAGCATCAAGGCGCACATGGACGCGGAGGGCGTGGACACCATCAGCGGCACGGATTGGAAAGTGACCTATAAGGCCGTGACTTCCTCCCGCATCGACACCAGCGCATTGAAAAAGGCGCTTCCCGATCTGGCGCAGCAGTTCACCAAGACCACCACCGCGCGCCGCTTCTGTATCGCATGATGGAGACCATCATAGCCATTGCCGGAGCTGTGCAGCTCACCCGCTGCATTATGGCTCTCATTGAAGCATTAGAAAAGCCCTCTGCGCCACCGCCGACCAAAGCAAGGCGCAGAGAGCCGTAACCACCAACCACCACAGGGCGGCCGGTACAGTTATTATACCAGCCGCCCGCTGATAAAACAAGGAGGAAAAGCATGAAAGAAGAAACCATGAGCCGGTTAAACGAACTTGAGGAAATCCATTTGCAAATTCATTGCGCCGTTGAATCCGTGCGGCAAAGCTGGGTAGCCATGACGCAGGGGGACAGCGCACCTTGCGAAGATGATTACGATGCCTTATACGGGATTTACTGTTATCTTTCCGAGCAGGAAAAGCGGCTGAATGAGTGGAAAGAAAGTTTCTGGAAATATAGCAGATAAACCGCATTTTTCGGCGGTCGTGCGCTAAAAATGTGCGCCAAGAAATAGCAAGCAGAACGAATAAACCGAGAAAGCGGCCATAATAGGCGGGAACGGAGAAAAAAGGCAATAATTTTTGTGCAATATTGAGAGTTGTAATAACTGCCCCAAGAACATGAAGGAGTTTAAGCGGCAGGATATGGTGGAGGCGAAGATGTCTGGCACGTTTATCAACGCCGATACGAAAACGGCAAAGTTGCTGTGCGGTGCGGCGGACATTGATGCCAGCGACAAGACGAAGGTCGTTCCCCGCACGGACCTCAAGGACAGCGATTTTACCGACATTTGGCTGGTAGGCGACTACTCCGACAAGAACGGCGCGATAAACGGCGGCTTTATCGCTATCCATATGCTAAACGCGCTTTCCACGGGCGGTTTCCAGCTCAAGACGGCAGATAAGGCCAAGGGTCAGTTTGCCTTTGAATTTACGGCGCACTATTCTCTTGCGGAGCAGGACAAGGTCCCGTATGAGATCTACATCAAGGCGGGTACGGAGGAAACAGCATGAAACTTTCTGATATCCAGGGAGACCGCGTATTTGATGTGATCGCGGACATCATCGACCCCATAGCCAACATTGCGGAGGACAAGAAAGCCTCTGCCATGTTTCGGCGTGAAAAGCTGCCGGAGGGCATGACGGCGAAGCGGTTTATGATGCAGAGGGCGCGGAAAGCGCTCCCTGTGCTGCTTAAAGACCACAAGGGCGATATTATTGCCATTCTTGCTGCGATCGAGGGTGTGAGCGCGGACGCTTACAAGGATGCGCTGAACCTTGTGAAACTGTCGCAGGACACGGTGGAGCTGTTGACCGATGATGCATTCATCGAGCTTTTTCTCTCGGCGCAGAGCGAGAACTCCTCTGGCTCTGCGCAGGAGAATACCGGGGAAGCCGACGAGTAAGGCCGTTTCTGCGCTACTGCATAGCGCGGCTCAATGAAAAGGCAAAAACTGACGCTTATCGCATCTATATGTCGGACGCGTTGCGCATTGTGACTGAAAACACGGCGCGTGTCGCCAGCGGGAACTATGGCAGCGGGAACTATATTAAAGCGCGATACGCCGACATTGTTGAGCCAAAGAAACAGGACGACAGGACTTGCGAAGAAATTACCGCCGATGTAGTCGCGCGGTGCGGATTGGTGGTGAAAGAATGAACCTGCTCGATCTTTTTGTGAAAATCGGTGTGGATAACAGTGATGTAGATAAAGGCTTTTCGGAAACGAGCAGCAAGGCAGAATCTCTTGCCGGGAAACTAAAAGGCGGCCTTGCAACTGCGGCAAAGGTGGGCGCTGCGGCCCTGGCAGCTGCGGCTACTGGCGTGGCGGCGCTGACCAAAGCGTCCATTGACCAATATGCCGAGTATGAGCAATTAGTGGGTGGCGTCGATACCCTATTTAAGACTGCATCGGACAAGGTGCAGGAGTACGCCGCAAACGCATACAAGACCGCTGGCATGAGCGCCAACGAATATATGGACACGGTGACCAGTTTCTCGGCCTCCCTGCTCCAGAGCCTTGGCGGAGATACGGATAAAGCAGCTCAGAAGGCGGATCAGGCCATCACCGACATGGCAGACAACGCCAATAAGATGGGCACCGGCATGGAGATGATACAGAACGCCTATCAGGGTTTTGCGAAGCAGAACTACACCATGCTGGACAACCTAAAGCTCGGTTACGGCGGCACCAAAGAGGAAATGGAGCGTCTGCTTGCGGACGCGGAGAAGCTGTCTGGGCAGAAGTTTGATATTTCGTCCTACTCCGACATCGTAGATGCCATCCATGTGGTGCAGACGGAAATGGGCATCACTGGCACCACGGCAGCAGAGGCAGCGAGCACCATCGAGGGCAGCGGTGGGTCGGCAAAAGCCGCATGGGCAAACCTGATAACCGGCATTGCAGACGACAACGCAGACCTTGATACGCTGATTGGCAATTTTGTCAGCAGCGTGGAGACGGCGGCTGGAAATATTATTCCGCGCGTTAGTGCCATCTTGGGCGGCATTTCACAGCTTGTTACATCTGCATCTACCACTATTATTCCGATGGTCATAACAACCATCACAGACAACCTGCCTTCGCTTTTGCAGGCGGCGGCTGCGCTTGTCGGCGCATTGGGACAGGGTATCATTGATAGCCTACCTGCAATTACGCAAGCAGCAATCGACATTCTTTTCTTCCTTTCGAATGGCCTGATAGAAAACCTGCCCACGCTTATTGACGGCATTGTGCAAGTGACCATGACGATTGTGCAGATGCTGACAAGCCCGGACTTTTTGACGCAACTCATTGAAACGGCAATCTTGCTGATTACGACGCTTGCGCAGGGCCTGATTGACGCGATTCCGCAGCTTATCGCGGCAGTACCTCTGATTATTGGCAACTTGCTCGCCGCAATCATTGTGGAGCTGCCCAACATCATCCAGATGGGCATTGATCTTCTGTTTGCGCTGATTGACGGAATTATCAAGTGCATCCCGGAGCTGGTCGCGGCAGTCCCTACGCTGATTATTGCGTTCATCAACGGCATCGTGAACAACCTTGACAAGATCATCCTTGCAGGGCCGCAGATTATTGTATCGCTGATTACCGGCATTATCGGGGCAATCCCGGAATTGATTGCAGCCGTCCCGCGCATTATCGCTGCCATTGCCGACACAATCAGAAACTATGACTGGGGCGGCATCGGTAAAAACATCGTTCGGGGCTTAAAAAACGGCATCGCCGGAATGTGGGGCAATATAAAAAGCTGGTTCAGTGATAAGGTAAATGGGCTGGTTAGCGGTGTGAAAAAAATCCTTGGTATTGCATCCCCGTCCAAGGTCTTTGCGGGCATCGGCGGCTTTATGGCCGAAGGTCTGGGCGAGGGCTTTGACGATCAATTCAAGTCCGTAAAAAAGGACATTGAGGGCAATATGAGCTTTGACGCTGGCACCATTACAGCAGATGCAAACATCATCAGAAACTATACAAGTGGCTCTTACGGAGGGGGCGGCGATTCCGGCAGAATTGTAATGCTGCTGGAACAGTATTTACCTATGTTGGCAAATATGAAAGTCATCATGGACAGTGGTCAGGTTGTCGGTTTGCTTGCCCCAGGCATGGATGCAGAACTGGCCAAAATCAATGCGAGGAGGGCAAGGGCTGTATGATAGGAAAAGTATTTTTTGACGGAAAAGACACTTACGCAGAATACGGCCTGTTGCTTGCAAGCAAGTCCATTTCTCTGCCGGAAGTCCGCACGAATATGATTGATGTTCCGGGCCGGGATGGCCTGCTGGACGCTTCCGAAGTGTTGACCGGCGAAGTGACCTACAAAAACCGCACCATTGCACTGATACTCACCGGCGTGGACACGGTGAGTGGCAAGAAATGGCCTGCCACGCTTTCTGACTTCTGCAACAAAGTCCACGGCAAGCGCGTGAAAGTGACCTTCCCCGAGGACACCGCCCATTATTACAGTGGGCGGTGCTCCGTTGGGCAGGTGGAGCTTGTCAAAATAAAGCAGACAATTCCCGTTACTGTTGATTGCGATCCGTGGAAATACAAGAAAGAGAAAACAACTGTGACGCGGGCTGATTTGGGAACGGCATATAAACAGCTTACGCTACCGAATGAAAGCCGCCCGGTTATTCCCACAATCACGGTGGCGCAAGATACCGTATTACTTTGGGACAACAACACCATCAATGCCAGCGCTGGAGATCACATTTTCCCCGCCATTCGGCTTGCGGCTGGCAGCAACAGCCTGAAGGCGAAGGTGGCCAGCGGCACCGGTAGCATCACCGTTACATATCAGGAGGCCAGCCTGTAATGTACCAACTAAAATATCAAAACTATATCCTGTATGACCCGCGCCTTGCGGATGAAAAACTAATCGTCCGTGACCCCTCTGTGAAGCTGGCGGTCAGCAAGGCCGGGGAAATGTCCTTCACAGTGGACGCAGACCATCCGTATTTAAGCAATCTTCGGCGCATGAGCGGCCTTGTGGAGCTGCTGGACGGCACTTTTCCTATATATAGGGGGAGAATAACCAGCGATATAAAAGACTTCTACGGAGCACATAAAATCGCAACAGAGGGCATTATGGCGGCGCTGAATGACAGCATCATCCCACCGTTCAACTTTCCGGAAGATTTCGAGAATGACACTGCTTATAAGGCCGCAGCCGCAAGCGGGAATGTGGTTGACTTCTTCTTCCGCTGGATTTTAGGGCAGCACAACAGCCAAGTGTCCGCAGAGCAGCAGATCAGGCCCGGAGTGTGTACCGTAACAGACCCGAACAATTACATCACACGCAGCTCCAAGGAGTACGCCACGGCAATGTCCACGATATCCGACAAGCTGATTAAATCGGCTTTGGGCGGGTATCTTCTGATCCGATATGAGGATGACGGGAACTATCTGGATTATTACGCTGCGTTGCCGCTCACAAATACGCAGTCTGTGGAATTTGCTGAAAATCTCCTTGACCTTTCCAGCGAGACGGACGGAACAAACATTTACACCGCTATTCTGCCAGAGGGCAAGGACGGCTTGACCATCGAAGCGCTGTCAAATGGTGATTTGACAGATGACCTTGTTAAATCCGGGCTTACTATTTATAGCAAGTCTGGCGTGGCCACATACGGGCGCATTACCCGGCACGTCAAATGGGATGATGTGACCATTGCCGCTAACCTGCAGACCAAGGCTAAAGCGGCACTTGCTGACAATGGCCTGTCCATGCCGGAGACCATCACCTGCACGGCGGTGGATTTGGGCTGGCAAGATGGCATCCAGCATTTCCGGGTGGGCCGGATGACGGCTCTTTTCAGCACTCCGCACGGCTACAGCGCGTCCTATCCGCTGATGGAGCTGGCCCCGGATATTCTTGACCCCGGCAACACACAAATCACGCTGGGCGCTACCCAGCAAACCTACACGGGGGCGCAGATAGATGCCAAGCGTGAAACGGATAAACGCATCGAAAGCACACGGCAGGAGATTTCTGAGCGGGTGGACGAATCTTCAAGCCAAGTGATTCAGGCCACACACCAGCAGATTACCGATCTGCAGCAGAATGTCAACTCCATCATCCTGTCCGCTCTGGAAAACTATGTAGAAACCGGGGATTTTGACAGCTACAAAGAGGAGGTCAGCACAAAGCTGTCTGTGCTGACTGACCAGCTGAGCATTGACATCACTAAGGTAACCGAGCGCATTGACAAGGTGGACGGTGACCTACAAAGCAAGTACAGCGAGATCACAAAGGCTTTCCGTTTTACGTCTGACGGCCTAATCATTGGCGAAACGGGCAATGAAATCCTGCTGCGGCTGGATAATGATGTGTTGCAGTTTGTCCGCAACAACACACCGGAGTTGCAGATCACCGCAGAGGGCGTGGAAGCAATGCGTATCAAGGTATCTATCCTCTGCATCGGAAACGTGGTTTGGACGGAGGACGAAAACGGCGATGTAATCGCCAGTTGACAGGAGTTGAGAACATGGCGTCCATTTACAGCAGTACGAACAAAGGATGGCGCTTGCGTCTGGATTGGTCAATCACAGGCCAGTCTATCGCAGACAACAAAAGTACATTAAGCCTTGATTTGTGGGTATATGACGGAACCGGATATTCCCAAAACGAGAGCAGCGGCGAAGCGTATTATACAATTCAGGGCGAAAAACGCTGGAACCCGTATAATTACAGTTCCACCGGATGGTACAAACTGGGCAGCAAGACTATTACAGTCAGCCATAATGCGGACGGCACGAAAAGTATTGCGCTGACAGCAGAATGGGATTGCGGGTTTGACAGTTCCTATACGCCCCGCCACCTCTCCCTGTCGGAGACTGTAACGCTGACTACTATCCCCAGAGCGTCCACGGCCACCGCAAGCGGCTCCACGCTGGGGAAAACCTTGACCATCACCATCAAGCGGGCCAGCAGCAGCTTTACGCACAAACTCTATTACACCTGCGGCAGCGTCAAGAATCAACTGATTGCAGAGAATGTAAGCACATCGTACAGTTGGAATGCGCCGCCTGTGTCTCTGGCACAGCAAGCACCAAACGCAGAGACTGTGGCACTCACACTCACAGTAAAGACGTACAATGGCAGCACCTATGTTGGAGCGTGGTCAACGTCTGTTAAGCTCGCCGTGCCGTCAACCGTGGTTCCTTCCTTGTCTGTTGCAATCGACGATCCAACAGGTGTGTCCAACACCTATGGTGGATATGTCCAGCTTCGCAGCAAAGTCAAAGTGGATATCACCGCATCCGGGGTGCAGGGCAGTTCCATCAAGTCTTACAGTATCAAGGTGGGCAGCATCTACGCTGCGACATCGACCAGTGGTACAACGGATTATCTGCCCGGTTCTGGTGAACTGACTGTTTCCTGTGCTGTCACGGATAGCCGGGGGCGCACGACTACGAAGACACAAAGTATCACTGTCCTTGCTTACAGTAAACCAGCAATTACTGCTATTTCTGCCGCCCGTTGCAATGCCGATGGAACCGCAAACCGGGCTGGCCCTTATGGCAAGGTGACTTTCTCCGGGGCCATTACTTCGCTTTCTGCCAAAAACACCGCAGCATATGCGGTGCAGTATAGGGAAGTCGGCGCTGAATATTGGACTACGGCAGGCCGACCGGCGGCGGGAAACTACGATCCTGCTGATATTTCTGCCGTGTTTGCCGCAGACAAAAGCAAGCGCTACGAAGTTCGGGTTGTGGCAACCGATGCATTTGAAAGCATTGGTTCCACGCTGCGTGACCTCCCGGCAGCATATGCCCTATACCATCTGGCAAAGCATCTGCTATCTGTTGGGCTGGGCCGTCTCTGTGACAAGGCAAATGCAATCCAAGTGGGGTTGGATGCTTATTTTGATAGGGATGTACAGATAGACGGCACACTGGCGGTAGGCGGGACGACGCTGCTGGATTATGCGCATCCGGTGGGAAGTGTATATATCTCCACTGCGGACACCGACCCGGTCGATCTTTTTGGCGGCGGGACGTGGGAACGCATAAAAGATGTATTCCTGTTGGCTGCGGGTGATACATTCGCAGCTGGTTCCACCGGCGGCGAGGCTAACCATACCCTGACGACAGCAGAGATGCCCAGCCACGGGCACAATCCGGCCAATCAGGCGGGGTATTACGGCTTTATCACCAACAGCCAGAAGGCGTTCACCGTGGGTGATATGGGATCGCAGAGCGGAAGCGGGAGATATTACCCCTACGCACCGGCGGCATTTGACATCAGCCGAAACACGGTGACCGGTGCGACCGGTGGCGGGAAGGCTCATAACAATATGCCGCCATATCTGACGGTGTATGCTTGGCGGCGAACAGCCTAATCGTCTCGCTGCGGGTCAGTGGAAAATGGAGGGAACCACCTTATAACATAGCCCCAGAGGAGAAAGGAAATTACTGAATGGAAACAATCGTCGTAGCTCTCATCACCGGCGGCCTGTCACTGCTGGGGGTAATCATCACCAGCAACAAGACCACCCGTGATGTGCAGGCCAAGCTGGACACGCAACAGGCCGTCACCGACACCAAGCTGGATGAGCTGACCCGTGAGGTACGGGAACACAATAACTTCGCCCGCCGGGTCCCGGTGATGGAGGAGCAGATCAAGGTAATCAACCACCGGCTGGCCGATCTGGAGCAGACGGCCAACCACTGAGCATCGCAAATCTAAAGTATGAGGAGGGATACCCATGTATCGAGGTACAACGCCCACGCTGACCTTCCGGCTCCCTATTGATACGGGGAGCATCACGGCGCTGTCGCTGGCCGTAGCGCAGGCCGGACAGGTTAAAATCGAAAAAGCATTGTCGGATGTACTGCTGGACGGGAATGTTGTCTCATGCACACTGACGGAAGCCGAGACCCTGTCGCTTACTGCCGGGAGAGGCATTGACGCAAAGATACAGCTCCGGGTGGGCGTAGGCGGTCAGCGCATGGCATCTCAGGTATTCGAAGTGCCTGTGGAGCGTATCTTGCGGGATGGTGCGCTATGATCGAGTTTGACGTAGCGTTCCGGCCCGGCGATGACTTCGCAGTCACCTTCGGCGGGGAAGTCCCTCTGGATGCTGAGATGGGACAGGTGATGGAGGTGCTTGCTACCGAGGAGCGGACGGTGGAGCTGTCTATGCCCTCCGGCAATCAAGTCATCCTGCCCACCAGCAGCAAAGGAATGCGTAAGGTGACGATTCAAAAACCGGACACCCTACTGTCCGAGAACATCAAGAAGGATGTGGTGATCGGCGGCGTGCCCGGCGCCCTTGAGGCACCACCGACAGGCCCTTATATAGAGTATACGTCCCTCGACAGTTCTGGTAGAGTGTTTACTGCTAAATTTCGAGGAACAATTGTTCCAGAGTATGCATTCGCTTATTTGTCGGAATTGACATCAGTAGATATGCCAGACAATGTAATTGCAATTGGTGATAATGGTTTTTATCGCTGCCTAAAGCTATCATTGACAAGTCTCCCTTCTGGGATTACCTCACTCGGAGATTATGCATTCGCTGATTGTTCAATGCTCACACTAACAAGTCTCCCTTCTGGGATTACCTCGCTCGGAGATTATGTATTTAGGGATTGCCCAAGGCTCGCATTGACAAGTCTCCCTTCTGGGATTACCTCAATCGGACAGTATGCATTTAGAAATTGTTCAAAGATGGTACTAACAAGTCTCCCTTCTGGGATTACTTCAATCGGAGATTTTGCGTTTCTAAATTGTTACCAACTATCATTGACGGCCCTACCCCCTGGAATTACCTCAATCGGACAGTATGCATTCAACAATTGCCCAAGGCTCGCATTGACAAGTCTCCCTTCTGGGATTACTTCATTACCAACAGCCGCATTTCAGTACTGCCCAAAGCTAGCATTGACGACCTTCCCTTCTGGAATGACCTCAATTGGAGCTTATGCATTTAAGCAGGGTACAGGTCTCGCATCAATAACCCTTCCCCCCGCACTCACTGCAATTGGGAATCAAGCATTCGCAAACTGCTACAACCTCAAGGTCTGCGACTGCACGGAGTGTACGGCGGTTCCGACATTGGGGGCGTCTGTGTTCCAGAACGCCCATGCAGACTTCAAGATTCTTGTTCCCTCCGCCTTGGAGGAGGAGTGGAAGGCCGCCGCCAATTGGAGCAGCTATGCAAGTCAGATCATCGGCGTGTAAAGCGCCGAAAAAATGAAAGGAGCAATTATGGAAACTTTTGGCATCGCAAGCGTGGCGGTCATCACCGTCATCACCTACCTCGTGGGGATGGTGGGCAAGGCCAGCAGCATGAACGACAAGTGGATCCCCATCCTGTGCGGGGTCTGCGGCGGTCTGCTGGGGGCTGTCAGCTACTATCTGGCACCCATCCCGGACTTCCCGGCGGGCGACCCCATCACCGCCATTGCCGTGGGCATCGTCAGCGGTCTGGCAGCCACCGGCATCAATCAGGCTGTCAAGCAGCTGAGCAAGGGGGAGTGAGATATGGGCAAGCGCATCACTGCCGCATATCCCATTGCCAAGGCGGGCGGCATCCCCATCAACACCAGCATCCCGGCCAGCAAGGAGACCTATGACCGGCTGGGCGGGCGGGACGTGGCCTTTGTGGTGCTGCACTACACGGGCAACGTCAGCGACACCGCCGAGGCAAACTGCAAGTATTTCGCGGGCGGCGACCGGGAGGCCAGCGCACACTACTTCGTGGATGAGGACAGCATCTACCAGTCCGTACCGGCCTGTGACCGGGCGTGGGCGGTAGGCTCTCCCGCTCCGGTACATCCCCTCTGCCGCAACACCAACAGTATCTCCATCGAGATGTGCTGCTCCGGGCACTACCATGTTTCCGAGCGCACCAAGGCCAACGCTGCGGCACTGACGGCGGAGCTGTGCAAGCTGCTGGGCATCTCCGGCGTGGACACCTACGTCCTGAGACACTACGACGTGACCGGGAAGTCCTGCCCCCGGCAGATGGCAGGGAAGAACAATGCGGAGTGGGAGGCGTTCAAGGCCAGCGTCAAGGCGCTGCTGAACGAGCAGCCCAAGCCCGCACCCGCACCGACGACGAAGGAGGAGACGATCAACATGGAACTGCGTATGCTGCGCCGTGGCATGGAGGGCAATGACGTCCGGGCCGCCATGCTGCTGATGAAAGACAAGGGCTATTACCCTGACGAGATTTGGAGCGGTGACAAGCTGTTTGGCCCCAAGATGGAGGCGGGCCTGCGCCGGATGCAGGCAGATCACGGTCTGGGCGTTGACGGCATCATCGGCAATGCCAGCTGGAATTTTCTGCTGAAATAAAGGATAAAATAAATCCACTGGAGGGCGCAGAGGACACCGCTACGCCGGCCTCACGCCCGTGCATAAACATCCGCACCTCCACGGCACACCGTGGGAAATGATAGATCAGCACAAAAGAATCCGCAAAAAACTATCCACTATGGCACCATTCCGCGCCACAGAAACAATCCGTGCGGTAGGGCTACCGGAAGACGAGGAAACCTGTGTAATTGACGTGGACATTTTTGGCCGCACCTGCGTACAGACGGCGGCAAAACTACATATCAGCGTAGATGGATTTTACAAATTGCGCCGCCGCGCATACCAAAAACTGGCGGATGCATTCAATTTCTAAAAGTAGCCGCGCCCTTTTTGGGTGCGGCTACTTTTCGTTTTTGCACACAATTGGTGTACACTGTAACTACATTATTGCAGAATCAAGGCAGAATCCGGGCAGTTTATTTGCCCGGATTTCTTTTATTATAGAGGCAAGGAGGCGGGAATATGTACGAGCGCTTAATCAAATGCGGGTTTACCGCGCAAATGGCGCAGGATATTTGCATTCTGTACGCAGACGATCCCCAGGGGCTTTTAGCGTATGTGGAAATTGCTGAAAGCCTATATAGGGGTTGCAATCATGTATAAATATTTTAATCCAAATCCCTGCGGGAAAAACGTGTCCGATTGCACTGTCCGTGCGATCTGTAAGGCCACGGGAAAGGATTGGGGCGAGGTTTATCTCCGGCTGTGCATGCGTGGCTACTTGGACGGTGATTTACCCAATGCAAACGCCTGTTGGGGCGCGTATCTGCGGTCCTTAGGCTACCGGAGATACATCATACCGGACACTTGCCCGGACTGTTACACGGTCGGCAGGTTTGCCGATGAGCACCCGCGCGGGACATATATTCTCGCCCTCTCTGGTCATGTAGTGTGCGTTCAGGACGGGATTATCTATGACAGCTGGAACAGCGAGAACGAAATCCCGCTTTATTTCTGGGACAAAGAAACGGAGGAATGAACATGGCATATCCCTATTTCAACCCCTATTATCCACAGCCGATGCCGGACAACCTCATGCAGATGCGGCAGATGCAGCAGCCACAGATGCAGCCCATGCAGCAGCCTATGTCGCAGCCAGGGCAACAGAACCCCATCGCGCAAGGCGGCGTACAGTGGGTAAGCGGAGAGCAGGAGGCAAGAGGTTATCTCATCGCGCCCAACTCTGCCGTAGCGCTGTGGGATTCCACCGCCCCCACCGTTTACCTCAAGCAGGCAGACGCAAGCGGAAAACCGACGCTCAAGATTTATGACCTCGTAGAACGCACAGAAACGGCCCCTAACGCGCCGCAAAAGCCGGGCGTGGAATTTGTCACCCGCAAGGAGTTTGACGCGCTGGCGGCGCTTGTGGGCGAATTGAAGGGCAAGAAGAAGCGCAAGGAGGAAGATGACGATGAATAATCCCTTTTTCGGAGCGCTCGGCGGCGGCAACGGCTTTATGCAGATGTTGCAGCAGTTCCAACAGTTTAGGGCGAATTTTCAGGGTAACCCAAAAGCGGAGGTCGACAAGCTTTTGCAATCTGGGGCTATGAGCCAGCAAGAGTTAAACCAACTTCAATCTATGGCAAAACAGTTCGAGCATTTATTCCATTGATCTTATCGTGGCCACGATTTGATAAATAAAATTTATGAAAGGGGAGATAATATGTCTCTTTCCGACGGTGCTCCCATGATGACTATGCCGGTCGCGCCCGCGAACAGCTACGGCGGTGGCATGGGTATGTGGGGCGAAAACTGGATCTGGATTATCGTTCTTTTCCTCTTCGGCTGGGGCCGCAACGGCTGGGGCAACAACGCTGGCAATTCCGGCGGTGTCGTAGATGGCTACGTGCTGACCTCTGATTTTGCCAATGTCGAGCGCAAGATCGACAGCGTAAATCAGGGACTTTGCGACGGATTTTACCAGCAGGCGCAGCTTGTCAACGGCACCAACATGGCGA
>OLPR01001291.1_pt1 | contig 20831 bp, 18 predicted proteins | sample 1672761 | NCBI WGS metagenome assembly OLPR01 (sample SAMEA3136721, study PRJEB25190) | human gut metagenome | biome: human gut; feature: human-associated habitat; material: faeces | place: Austria | collected 2013 | reverse complement strand
ACCACGAGTCCGAGCGCCGCGGCGAGACCTTCGTCACCCGCAAGATCACGCTGGCAGCCGGCCGCATTGCCTGCGGACTTCAGGATCATCTGGAGCTGGGCAATCTGAACGCGCTGCGCGACTGGGGCTATGCCAAGGATTATGTCGAGTGCATGTGGTTGATTCTGCAGCAGGACGAGCCTGAAGACTTCGTCATCGCCACCGGCGTTCAGCATACTGTGCGTGAGTTCACCGGGCTGTCCTTCAAGCACGTGGGCATCGAGCTCGAGTGGAAAGGCGAGGGGCTGGACGAGAAGGGCTATGACAGGAAGAGTGGCAAAATGCTGGTGTGCGTCAATCCCAAGTGGTATCGGCCCACCGACGTCGTCAACCTCTGGGGCGATCCCACTAAGGCCCGCACCAAGCTGGGCTGGAATCCCCAGAAGACCAGCTATGAGGAGCTGTGCGCTATCATGGCCAGACACGATCTTGAGCTGGCCAGGACGGAAGCCGCAATGCGGTAAGCCGCGATCCTACTTCTTTGGAGCGATAGATTTATGAAGCGTGTATTGATCTTTGGCGTCGGCGGCTTTGTCGGCGGGTATCTGACCCGGGAATTTCAGCAGCACGGCTACGAGGTGTTTGGCAGTGACGCTGTGGACAGGCATCCGGAGGGAATCTCGTTCTGGAAGGCTGATCTTCTGAATGCAGAAGCAGTTCATAAACTGGTGGCGGAAGTGCGCCCCGACGCTATCGTCAATCTCGCGGCAATTTCCAGCGTAGGGCTTTCATGGAAGATTCCTCAGGCCACGATTCAGGTTAACGTCGTCGGCGCTCTGAACATCCTGGAAGCCGCGAAGGCTTGCGAGCCCATGCCGAGGGTGCTCTTTATCGGCTCCAGCGAGGAATATGCGCAGTCGGATCAGCCGATCAGCGAGCTCTCGCCGCTGGACGCCAATAACCCCTATGGCATTTCCAAGATAACTCAGGAGCGCTTTGCCCAGAGCTACCGCGACCGCTACGGCATGCGGGTGTATTGCGTGCGCGCATTCAACCATACCGGCGTGGGCCAGAACGAGAATTTCGTCATTCCCAGCTGGTGCAGACAGACTGCGGAAATTTCAAAGAGCGGAAACCCCGGCGTAATGCGCGTGGGCAATCTGAACGTGCGGCGCGATTTCGGCGACGTCCGGGACGTCGTCCGCGCCTATCGTATGGTTCTGGAAAGCGACGACTGCAGTCAGGTCTACAATATCGGCACGGGTAATTCCGTGTTTCTGAAGGATCTGCTGGAACACATCGTCTCCCTGTCCGAGCAGCCGATCACCATTGAAATCGATCCCGCCCTGATTCGCCCCGTGGATACGCCCTATATCTGCTGTGACCACTCGCTGATCACAGAAAAGCTGGGCTGGAAGCCTGAACACACGCTGTTCGACACGGTCAGGGAAATGGTGGAGGAATTCATGGGAGAAATGTATGGCAAGAATTAAACTTTTGAATACCGAGGTTGACAACCTGACCATGGCAGAGGCTGTGGATGCTGTCGATCAAATGATTCAAAAAAAGGCGTTTGCTAATGTGGTTACGCCTAATCTGGATCACATTGTCATGCTCGAAAAGGATGAGGAGTTTCAAAGGGTCTACCGCGATGCCGCTTTGATTTTGACGGACGGCCAGCCGCTGATTTGGTATTCGAGGCTGAAAGGAAATCCCGTCGCGGAGAAGGTTTCCGGCTCGGATCTCTTCCCTGAGGTGTGCGCGATGTGCGCCCGGAAGGGCTATAGCGTTTTTTTCTTTGGAGCGGCTGAGGGTGTTGCGGAAAGAGCGGCGGAAGTTTTGAAAGAGAAATACCCAGGGCTGAAGGTTGCGGGCACGCTGTCGCCGGCCTACGGCTTTGAAAATAATTCGGAGCAGACGGAAGTGTACACGCGCATGATTCGCACAGCTGCGCCGGAGGTGCTTGCAATTGCCCTCGGAACTCCCAAAAGCGAAAAATTCGCTTATCGGCACAGAACAGAGCTGGGCACGCCGGTCGTTTTGAACATCGGTGCGACTTTTGATTTTATCGCCGGAAAAATCCAGCGCGCGCCGGCGTGGATGTCTCGATGCGGCTTGGAGTGGGTGTACCGCATCACGCAGGATCCGAAGCGATTGGTTAAGCGGTACTGGAACGATATGAAGATGATTATTCCGCTGATGCGAAAGTACGGAGGAGTTAAGTGAGGGCTTAGAATGAAATGCCTGTTCGACCTGACGGCGCTGGCGGACAATTTTTCCGGCATAGAACGCTTTGCGCTGTGCATTTCCAAGGAGTTTATCCGACAGTTTCCGATGCATGAATATATCCTGGTGTTCAAGGAAGAGATTCATGAAGCGTATCGGAAAATTGCGAAGCAGAAGAATGTGGAGTGTGTTGTTCTGCCAAGAAAGAATAAGCTCTTTTTCAATCAGTTTATTCTTCCCATGCAGCTATACAGGCTGAAGGCCGACGCATATATCTTTTTGGCGTTTCCTGAACCGCTGCTGTTCTTTCGCAGAAATGTATACACCGCCATTCACGATGCATGCTGCTGGGATTGCGGGGAGACAATGGCGACCATGAGCAAATGGTATTTCCGCATTTCGCAGCTGCATTCCATGCGCTTTTGTAGGAGAATTATTACGATTTCAGAATTTTCCCAGCAGAGAATTGAGAAAATCGGTCGGGTGAAGCCCGAAAAAATCGCCATTTTGTACTGTGGAATTGGAGAGCAGTTTACGGCGCAGGAACAGCCGGACGAAGCCGTGCGCATGCGCTATGGCTTGCCGAGGGAGTATCTGCTGACGCTTTCGACGCTGGAGCCGCGAAAGAATCTGAGGCTTCTGCTGGACGCGTATGCACAGCTGATTGAGGAGGGCAAAACGCTGCCGCCCCTGGTGCTCGCCGGACGCAAGGGCTGGAAGATGGAAACTCTTCTGACCGGCTATTCGCAGAAGGTGAAGGATCATCTGGTTTTCACAGGCTTTATCAAGGATGAAGATCTGCCGGCCGTTTACCGCGGCGCAAGATGGTTCATTTTCCCGACGAAGTACGAGGGCTTTGGCATTCCACCGCTGGAAGCCATGGCCTGCGGAACGCCCGTGATTTCTTCGGATGCAACATCCATGCCCGAGGTGCTGGGAGACGCCGCGCTGTATTTTGAGAGCGGAAATGTGGAAGCATTGAAGACGCGCATGCTGGAGGCAATGAAAATTGATCCAGCGAATCTGCAGAAGCTATATCTGGCAGGACAAAAGCAAGCCGGGAGGTTCCAGTGGGAGCATGAAGCCAGAAAACTGAGCTTGTTGTTATGAAGGGATAAGGTCGAGAATATCCTTAAAGGCTGTTATAGGAGAGGGAGACTTATTAATGTTTTTGGTTTCTGCTGTCATTACCACGAAGAACCGCTGTGATGTATTAGTTAGAGCATTGAACAGCGTTAATGATCAAATATATGCAGAATTAGAGATTGTTGTTGTTGACGATGCCTCTACCGACAATACGCAAACTGTTTGCAAGAATTATAAGTCGCGTTTTCCGCTGAAATATGTGAGGATAGCTCCTGAAGAATCAAAGGGAGGAAATTATGCTCGAAATCAGGGAATTCTGAACGCAAGTGGAGACTATATCGCATTCCTTGATGATGATGATGAATGGTTAGAGCAAAAAATTTCAGAGCAAATGGATTATATGGAGGCGCATCCTGAAGTTTCTGGTGTTGTTTGTGCTTACGAGGAGATTTATCTGGTTAATGGGAAAAACTACTCTTCCGTCAGAGATCAGTACTGCTGTGATGTTTTGCAGAAAAGATTCGAACTCGGTGGAAAAGCGTTTCCCTATGCATACGCTGGAATTACATCGGGGCTCCTGATGAAAAAACAAGCTCTGCTGAATATAGGAATGTTTGATGAAAACCTCAAGGCATTTCAGGAAGTGGAGATGACCTATAGATTTCGTTGTCATTATGAAATAGGTGCTATCACAAAGCCTCTATTGAAGTATTATAATTCTATTCAGAATAGAACAGTACAGGTATCTACAGCTATTGACAGAGTACAGGAATCATATACGTATATTGAGCACAAATACGCACATGATTTTGAAAATATGACTGATGAAGCGCGAAAAACATGGGAATTTACAAAGGTGAGCAACCTGTTTGATCGATGTGCTCGTGCAGGGAATCGGAGGCTTTCTTGGAAATATGGGATGCTGTCGTTAAAGTATCTCAGATCAAATTCGCAAGGGACGGCAATCAAATTTTTGATTAAACTATTCGTGATTCAAGTTGGCGGTTTTGGCTCATTTGTAAAATTGAAGACGATGAAAGGGTGAAAACCGTATGCTCGTTTCAAATGCAAAAATTATCGTAAAACCGTTTAATCATGCAGAAAATGATTATATTGGTTTGCTTCTTGAAGCAATTCGGAAAGCGGGGTTTGAGCCTGTTGCACAAGAAGGGAACAGGATCTCATGCTCAGCAGTCTTGATGAATTGGTTCGAAAACGTCTCTTCCAAAGAAGGCTTACTTTTATTGACCAAGAAACTCACGCAATTGACTTTCTATAAGATTTGTAGAAAGAAAATCATCTGGGTCATGCACAACCGTCATCCGCATGAGGGAAAGGATCCGTACAGCCTGTTCATGATGCGATTTCTCGCGCGATTCAGCGACCGTATTATGATTCTCTGCGACGATACGATTCCCGCATTAAAGGAGCTCGTCCCGGGCGAGGACATCATGCGCAAGGTGTATAAAGTACCGTTGGTATCCTATCAGTCCCGTGTCGGCAACATTCCCGAAAAAAAGCGCGGAGAAACATTTAATTTGCTGATGTTTGGCAGAATCCAACCGTACAAATGCATTGAAACGTTGATCGAAGCGGTAAGCAGCGCAAGCTGCTGCGATGCTGTTCGGCTGCACATCACTGGCTCTTGCCGCGATGAAGGATATGTTCGCAAACTGCAGAAAATGGCTGAGAATGCGTCGAACATTTGCATTGATGCGCGCTTCATCAGCCTTGAGGAACTGAAAAAGCTGGCTGCGGATACGGATGCGTTTGTATTGCCCATGGACCAAAGCAGCCTGAATTCCAGCGCGGTCATGATGGCGTTTTCCTTGGGGAGAACGGCAATCTGTCCCTGGATCGGCACCATGCGCGAATATGCCGACGCGGAGGATTTTGCTTACTGCTATGACTATGTATCTCCTCAGGAGCATGCAAATGCGCTGCGCAGAGCCATTGAACGCGCTTATGCGGATTGCATGAGCAGCGAACTCGGGCTTTCTCGTCAGGGAAAGCGCGCGCTTCAGAACATCTCAAATTGCAATTCCATTGAGACTGTGGCGGAAGCCTTTCGCAAGATGATCGATTCCATGAAATGAAAAATGACACCGTCGGAGGAAAACGATGACTGGAAAAAGAAACCTTAATCTTCTGCAAATCGGATATGGAACGATATTAGTTTCATTTTTGTACAAATATTCTTTCTTGGCGGAATTGCCGCTTTTGGGATTGTGGAATTGGTCAATAATGCTGGATGTGTTGGGAATCGGCATTCTGCTCCTGCAGATTTATATCAACAAATATAAGCCTTTACAACTGGCCGCGTTTTTACTTGTAGGAGCGCTACTCGGTGTTTCCGCATTCAATGCGAAAAACACCATGTATTTGCTCACTTTCCTGATGGTCGTAGCGGCCAAACGCGTAAACATACGGAAATTAATTGAAACAGATTTGAAGATTCGTATTCCTATGACGCTTGGAATTATGCTGCTGTCGTTGCTGGGCGCGATTACGGATCGCGTGGAGCAGCGCACAGGTGGAATGCTTCGCCATTCTCTGGGATTTTCTCATTCGAACAATTTGGGCGCAATGCTGTTTATCATTGCACTGTACTGGTTTTTTTTGAAGCACAAGCATTTCAAGCTTAAGGATTATGCAGGCATTGCGGCGTTGGGCGTATTCTGTCAGGTGGTTACGGACAGCCGAACCTCCACGCTAATGATTGCTCTGGTTTTCCTGGTGGAGCTGCTGGACACGCTGATTCGCCTTTTCAACAAATCTGATCGCCTAAGAGACGTGCTTTTGAGGATCGGAGCGCTATTGTTCATATTTGTGCCGGGCCTTTCCGTATACTTTGGATACAACTATTCGGTGACGAATCTGGTTCATCTGACATTGAATCAGCTTCTCAACAGTCGCCTTTATCTGGCGTATGTGGCGCTCAAAAACAACGGACTGACGTTGCTGGGACAGTATATTGAAGTCATTCCGTGGAACGTCGCAACGGTTGCTGAAACAACGAACGCAATCGATAACGCCTACATGTATACGCTGATCAATTTTGGCATCGTGACGTTCATTATTGTGCTTTGGGCAATTTGGAGGATTTATCGTTATTCGCTGAACATTAAGGATCGAACGATTAGCCTGTGCCTGCTGCTATTAATCGTGGAGGGCTTCGTCGAGGCAAAGGTTTTCCATGTGGGAGAGAATATCTTCCTGCTGTATTTTGCATCCACGCTGTTTTCGGGCAATGCTGAAGGCCGAATGATTCGGCAACGCAGGAAAAGAATGAGATTTATTTTCTGAAGAAACGCTCTCGGAAGGACACAAGCATGGGAAAAAATCAATCCAAGGATTATCTGCTGGATCTGCTCCGCATAATTGCAACATTATTAGTCGTGTTCGGACATTGCAGCTTTTACCAGATTACCGTCAATTCTGTAATGGGAGTTGACTGGACGTCGTCAATCGTGGATCAAACACGGTTCATCGCGCTGATGAATCGCCTGACGGCGCTCGTCTATTCCTGCCACATGGAGCTGTTCATGTTTCTTTCGGGCATGGTGTTCGGTTATTGCCTCCTGAATAATAAGTATCCTGAATTTGGCAAAATGGCGAGAGGAAAAGCGGGCAGACTGCTTGTCCCCTATCTGACGGTGACATTCCTTTATAATGTTCCAATTTTGATTGCAACTTCTTATATCAGAGTGAGCAATTGGAAAGAACTGATTGAAAATATTGGGCTGTATTTTGTGGGGTTTGGCAAAAACCATCTTTGGTATCTGCCGGCGCTGTTCGTGATTACGCTTTTGTGCTATGGACTGCATCGTCTGGTCAGCCGTGCGAGGCGAAGCGCTTTGATCGATTGGGCGGTTATTATTTGCCTGTTGGCGGTTCGATCTGTTTTTTCTTACAATATATGGGAAGGCCTGTATCTGGATCGCATTGTCGAGTATTTCGTATGGTTTGATCTGGGCAGAGTGCTGTATGGATACCGCGAACCGCTCAATCGGCGCATTGGCAGCGCAAAGGCGCTGCTTGCGGCTGGAACCGCTGCGGCCTGGCTTGCTGCGTTTTATATGTATTCGAAGAGACATCTGGCGGTCTTTGAGGTATTTGCCGCGCTTGCGGGGATTGCTTTTTGTTATGTCATAGCGCTGTGCGGCACCAATGTGTTTTCCGGGAAGCCGATTACAAAACTGCTTTCGGCAAAATCGATGGCAATTTATCTATACGGTGTGCCAATCAATTATGTTGTGGTAACGGTTTTGCTGAAAACTCACCCGTCGATAATCATGTCAGAAGCCGGAAGCGCCGCGCTGTTTTTTGCAAGATTTGCTTTGCAGATTTTAGGCGCGCTCCTGGTTGATTTCTTTGTGCAGTCTTGTAAAAAAGCTTGTTTGGAGCGCGGTATTTTTCGAAAGGGTAGGGTCAGATGAGGGTAAAAATACTGAAAAAAGTGCTGAACAGCAACATGATCTGGGCGATGATTGCCGTTGTTGTGAACTGCGCAATCAATTTCCTGGTTATTCCATATGTCACTGAAAATGTAGGCATGGAGGCGTATGGCTTTGTCACGCTTGCCAACACGATGGTGACGTATATAGACATCATTTCAATTGCGCTGAATGCGTTTGCAAGCCGATATATCGCCATTGAGTTTCATAGAGGCAATAAAAAGAGCGCAAACCGCTACTACTCCTCTGCACTCATTGCAAACGTCATTCTTTGTACAGCGCTGCTTTGCCTGTGCGTGCCGCTGATTGTCAATCTGGAACATGTCCTGAATATTTCGGAAGGCCTCCGATATGAAGTAAAGGCACTTTTTGCAATCGTTCTTCTACGGTATATCTTCTCTTTGCTGCGAAATACCTTTGACGTGGCGACGTTTATCCGCGGCCGTCTGGATGTTACGGAAAAGCTGCGCGCATGCTCCTACATTGTTCAGGCGGTCATCCTCGTTGTCACATGCTCCTGCATGAAGCCGGCGATCTGGTATGTCGGCGCGGCTTCGGCGGCGGCAGCGCTTTTCCTGTTGATGACGCAATATCTGTGCAAGCGCAGGATGCTTCCCGAGCTGACAGTTCGCAAGAGCGATTTTTCACTGCAATGCGTAAAAGATTTCATTACGGCGGGAATCTGGAATTCCATCAATAATATCGGCAACCTTCTGAACAACGGCCTGGATCTTTTGATTAGCAATAAGATGCTGTCCGAACTGCTGATGGGCATGATCTCCGTTTCCAAGACGCTCGGTTCTCTGTGCTATACACTGGTTGTGGCGGTGAGCAATTCCTTTCGCCCCGAGCAACTGAAGGCTTATTCGGAGAATCAAACGCCGAGCTTAGTTGAAAAGCTCAAGAAGTCTATGAAGATTACTGGCATGCTGTGCGCAATTATCATTGCGGGATTCGCCGTGTGCGGACAGGAATTTCTCCATCTGTGGATTCCTGACCAGGACCACATCATGATTTATCGGCTTTCGCTTATCGTGTTGCTGGGAGACGTCATTATCGGCGTCGTCAATCCGTTGTACTATGTTTTTACACTGACAAAAAAGCTGAAGGTTCCCTGTGTCATTACAATTTCAATGGGCTTAGTGAACGTAGTGAGCGAGTTTTTGCTGATTAAATATACGAACACGGACGCATATGCGGTTGTCATTACGACGATGTTTTTAAACCTTTTGCATTTCGTGGATACGCCGTTGTATTCAGCATATTGTCTGGGCATTCGATGGACTACTTTTTATTCGGTCATTCTACAGCATTTAATAAATTGTTTGCTCGTATATGGTGCGATGCATGTAGCCGTTAGGTGGCTGCCCGCTGCAAACACATGGCTCCTGCTTCTTTGCAAGCTTGTTGTGCTGGGCACGCTTGGGCTGGTGGTTTCCTGCGCTGTTATGGCCGTTGGAAAAATGGTGAATCGAATTGTGATGAGCGCCAGACAATCCTGAGGAAGTGCAAAGAATTGATGAAAGCTGAAGAACCAAGGAGCGTGAGAAACATGAGAATTGCAATCGCCGGAACCGGCTATGTGGGGCTGTCCATCGCGACGCTGCTGGCGCAGCACAACGAGGTGCGCGCCGTGGACGTCGTACCCGAAAAGGTGGAGAAGATCAACCGCCGCCAGTCGCCCATTCAGGACGAGTACATCGAAAAATATCTGACGGAAAAGGCGCTGAACCTGACGGCGACGCTGGACGCAGAGTGGGCCTATCGGGACGCGGAGTTTGTGGTCATCGCCGCACCCACGAATTACGACAGCAAGAAGAACTACTTCGACACCTCCGCGGTGGAGAGCGTGATTCAGCAGGTCATCGCCTGCAATCCCGACGCAATGATGGTCATCAAGTCCACCATACCCGTGGGCTTCACGGCCCACGTGCGGGAGAAGTACCACTGCGACAACATCCTGTTCAGCCCGGAATTTCTGCGGGAGTCCAAGGCGCTGTACGACAATCTGTACCCCTCGCGCATCATCGTGGGCACGGACACAGAAAATGCCCGGCTGGTGAAGGCGGCGAACGCCTTCGCGGAACTGTTGCAGCAGGGCGCGCTGAAGCCGGAGATCGACACGCTGATTATGGGCTTCACCGAGGCCGAGGCCGTGAAGCTGTTCGCCAACACCTACCTCGCGCTGCGGGTGAGCTATTTCAACGAGCTGGACACCTACGCGGAGATGAAGGGACTGGACGCTCAAGCGATCATCAATGGCGTGTGCCTCGACCCGCGCATCGGCAGCCACTACAACAACCCGTCCTTCGGCTACGGCGGCTACTGCCTGCCCAAGGACACCAAGCAGCTGCTGGCGAACTATCAGGACGTGCCGGAGAATCTGATCGAGGCCATTGTGGAGAGCAACCGCACGCGCAAGGACTTCATCGCCGAGCGGGTGCTGGAGCTGGCCGGGGCCTATGAGGCCAACGACAACTGGAGCGCGGAGAAGGAAAAGGAAGTCGTGGTGGGCGTGTATCGCCTGACCATGAAGGCAGGCAGCGACAACTTCCGCCAGAGCAGCATCCAGGGCGTGATGAAGCGCATCAAGGCCAAGGGCGCCACAGTGGTGGTCTACGAGCCCACGCTGACCGACGGCGAAACCTTTTTCGGCAGCCGCATCGTCAATGACCTCCCCAAATTCAAATCCATGTGCGCCGCCATTATCGCCAACCGCTACGACCCCGCCCTCGACGACGTTCAGGATAAGGTCTACACCCGGGATATTTTCCGCAGAGACTAAGCGGAGAAGTGAGAACTGTTATGAATCCAATCCTGGATATGAACCCTGCAATCGCGCGGAAGCTGAAGGAGATCGGCGACGCGTTCTGCATCAAGGGCCCGTTTTTTTCGTATGAAGAGATCAAGATGGGCAATGTGAACCACACGTACAAGGTCAATTACATCGTGGACGACGGCACGGGCATGGCGAAGATCAAGTCGTACCTGGTGCAGCGGGTGAACACCTACGCGTTCCAGCATCCGGTGGAGCTGATGCAGAACATCGACCGGGTGACGGAGCACATCCGTCGGGAGCGGCCGAAGAACCAGAGCCTGCACTTCCACCACACGGTGGATCGGAAGAACTACCTGATGGACGACGACGGCTTCTGGCGGCTGAGCAACTACGTGCCGTCGGTGACGTACGACAGCTGCGACGATCTGGACGTGGTGCGCAGCGCGGGCGAGGCCTTCGGCGATTTCCAGCTGATGCTGTCCGACTTCGACGCGGCGCAGCTGTTCTACACGATTCCCGATTTCCACGACACGCGCAAGCGCTACGCGAAGCTCAGGGAGGACGCGCAGGCGGATCCCTGCGGCCGCGTTTCCGAGGTGCGTGAGGAGCTGGACTGGCTTCTGAGCGTGGAGGACGAGGCGTGCAAACTTACCGACCTGTACAACGCGGGGGAGCTTCCGCTGCGGGTGACGCACAACGACACGAAGATCAACAACGTGCTGTTCGACGAAGAGACGCGGCGTGCGCTGGTGGTGATCGATCTGGACACGGTGATGCCGGGTCTGGTGGGGCACGACTTCGGCGACGCGATCCGCTTTGCAGCCAACTTCGTGGAGGAGGACTGCGACGAGGCGGAGAAGGCGGGCGTGAACCTGAACGTCTACTGGGCCTTCGCCGAGGGCTTCCTGAAGAAGACGGCGGCGACGCTGACCGATGCGGAGGTGGACACGCTGGGGCCGAGCTGCTTTGCGCTGGCCTGCGAGCTGGCGACGCGCTTTCTGGACGATTACATCGTGGGCGACAAGTACTTCAAGGTCAAAAAGCCGAAGCACAATCTGGTGCGCACGCGCTGCCAGATCGCGCTGGCCAAGGACATGCAGCGCAAGATGAACGCCATGTCCGCCATCGTCCGCGACTGCGCGCGGAGATATCGCGGCTGAGCAGGCAGCAGAACCACGTGGCGATGCCGATGGGCGTACTGCTTGCTGCTGATCTCGCTGACCGAGGTGACGATATTCCTGTGCGCGAATTTCACCCACTGCGTGTTCTTTATGGCCGCGGGACATCTGCCGGAAATGAACGCAGTGCGAAAGGATTTCTCAGCAACGTAAGAAAACACGATAGATCGCATTCTTTCTGCTGAATGTATCTTTGAAATAGTCCTATATGAGAGACATTGCCATTCGATGTGATGGAAAGCAATATTTTCAAAACAGGCTCAGGGAAATCCGTTCCAACGGAACCTCTGAGCCTTTTATTGTATGAAGCTGTTGCTCACAGACGCAACGGATATGTTGTCATCGATAGCTCCCTGCACAGTATAGCACAGCCCGGCGCGAATTGGTACTGTTTTTTCGCTTTCGCGCGAAAGCAAATCGCCCGGCGCGCCTTTCTTTGGAAGGCGGCCGGGAGCTCAGCCTGTCAAAAAGGATCGCTATTTGCGACCTTTTCCGATATAATGGATACGGGGGATGGAAATGCTGAGGAAAGAAACGCTGCAGCGGCAGGCGATTGAGACGCTGTGCGCGAACATACCGGTGCCGCAGAACTACGACCGGCCGGCACGGTACTCCCGCACGCAGCCGGTCGTGTTTTGTCCATTGCGGCAATCACGCTTTGCCCTTGCCGCCCATCACCATTTTTCGATACTGGCTGGGTGTCATTCCCTCATAGCGCTTGAACACGCGGCTCATATAATTTGCCGATAAATATCCCGTCTCGTTCGCAATGCAGTCGATGGAAACAGGCGTTGCCAGCAGTTCCCTGACCTTTTTCAGCCGGGTGGCGGTCAGCAAATCCGTAAACGTAGTGTGCAGTTCGCGGTGCAGGACATGACACACCGTCGACCGGCTCACGTACAGCGCATCGCACATCGTCTGAACGGTAATGCGAGTTGCATAATTCCGCTGAATATAGTTTTGAATTCTCTCCGTCAGCGACAGGTTTTGAGCTTTGATGATTTCACTCAGGAATGCGTATTTTGCCAGCGTTTCCAACATGCGACCCGCGCTTTCCATGAATTCGTATGTGCGCAACGGCAGCTTCGCATATTTGCGTTCCATGTCCTCCATGTCCAAATGGAACTCCTGATAGATGCTGATGCGGGCACTTTTATCGTCCGGATACTCCTTCAGCCGGGACTGGCCATACATGAAACACCCCAAAACCCGGTTTTCATACAGTACCGGCACGATAAACTCGTTCATGCCGGCATGACAATGAAAACAGTGGAGTCTTCCGCTGTGCGTCGCAGCCTCAAGTTCCTCCTGCTCGCAGTTTTTACAGCGGTTGAGCAGCCCCGCATGCCGCTGCAGGCTTACGCAGAAATCAGAATTTGAATGCCCGCTCGCACCAATTACACATTTCATATCATAGTCCCAAAACGTGACATGAATATGCGTCAGGCTGAAAAAGTTTTCCAATACTTCTTCAAGTGCAACTCTATCCACCTGAATCGCATTATTCATGAAGCGCCCTCCCGTGCATTGTCTATTCAACAATATGATACAGCAGCGTTCGAATTTCAAAAGGCTTCAATGTGATTATAACGCTTTGTACATTGCTGTTCAACAGGGATTGGGGTTTTTCCTGCACGTCGGATGAATAAATGTCAACCGGCCGCAGAAAGCGCAGCTCCGTCTGTTCGCAGTTTCCCGTCGTTTCGTACACCCTCAGGCACAGATACCCCTCCGGCGACAGCTTTAAGCTGGAAAAGGCAATCCTGCGGTTATCCCATTGCAGGCTGGCAGGCAATTTGCATATTCTTCCAGGCAGCAGCCATAGCGGCGCATTGAGCTGCTGCGCCAGGGACACCGCATCGCTGGACTCCCATCCGCCATGATAGAAATAGAGACGGAATGCAAAATCATGCTCTCCATGCTCCGAGCTCGTATCATCCGGAGCCATGCCCGCAACCTGACGTCGCGGCGACCGCAGAAGCGTCGTCGTCAAACAGCGATAGCCCGGTTCCACGCCGGGACATCCCTGATTCATCAGCGCAATTCCCTCGTGCGTGCCATCGTCCTCGAGCGCCGCGAACCGGTGCGCAGCCCATTCTCCCTTCGCTGTCTCGCGCCCCGTATACGGCGCTCTTTCGGCCACGCCAAACGGCACCTCGCAGCGCGCTAAGCAGCTCGCGAGCGTCGTATCCATTCGCAGCCGCAGCCGCATGCCCTCGCTTTGCCAACGAACATGCAGTTTCAGATCGATATACGGATTGTCTCCGTCCAACTTCATTTCAATACGGTACGCCACAGGTTTTCCATCGGCTTCCGGGAATTCACCTTCGATTTCAGCGATCTGCGTCTGCCCAATTCGGGATATTTTCGTGTGAAACTCCCCGATGCCGCAAGGAATCTCTGTTCCCTCCGGCTGTTCCACCTGAAAGCTGCCGCAATCTCTTTGCGCCACCAGGAGATTGTCGACCCGCGACATCACCACGCGATTGGTTGGCTTGTACAGAACCTCCTCGATCATATTTTCTTCAGAAAAAGTGATTTTCAGACACCGGTTCTCCAAATGGCTGATGGGTTTCCCCTGCATGTCCATTGCGCCCTTTTTTCTCAATCTGACGGTTCCGCCTGCCATGGCAGACATATGGGCCACAAAGCAGATGCTGCTGCCCTCCTGATATACGTCGGACACTTCCACATCGTCGGCCAATATTTCACATCCGGCCCAGTCTTGGGGAATCGGAATGGTCACGCGCTCGAACCGCTGCCAGGGAAGGCTGTTCCAAAGTCCATAAACAAGTTCCGAGCTCTCCGTCTGATTCGGCAAAAGAGAAAGAAGCGTGTCCGTCGCCTGCCTCTGTACTTCATCCAGCTGCCGCATTGCCTCGTGATATACCTTTGTAGGATGAGATCCTGTCAATATATCATGAAACTGGACATAGAGCAGCTTCCACCACGCGTCCTCCAGTGCCGCATTCGCATCCTGCGCATTCAATATGGCACACAGTTCTTCGGCTGCCAGCAGCAAACTTTCCGCCTTTCTGTTCTCCGCCTTCAATCGGTGCCGCAGGGAAAATGTGCCTGTAAATTCCGGATTCAGATCGGCAAACTGCCTCGGAAGGTTTTCCATGCGCTCCGCGCGATCCAGCACCTCCCTCAGCGTACCAAACCGATATTGCGCTTTCCCCTCCCTCATTTTCTTCCATATATATGCGGATGGGAATACCTCGTTTTCAGAATAGGGCATCACGAGCGCCCAGGCGCATGCGTTGGCCTCGGCCTCTTCAAATAGCCTGTCCAGCCCGTCCTGGTCAAGATAAAACCCAAAACAGATATGACCCTGTTTGCAATCGAGACTATTCGTCATACGGCCGCACACCGTGACCATCGAACCATCCAGCCCAACTGCCTGAAAGACATCCCTGCGGTTTGTCCCTCCCAAACGGTTTGCATACAGCGAATGATATCCCATCTGCCTGAGCAGCTGCGGAAACTGAGGGGGAAAACCAAACGTGTCAATCATCTCAAAATCCGCTGCCCGGACGTCCATGTTTTCCGCAAACCACCGCGCGCCCAGCTGCATATTGCGAATGAAACATTCGCCATTCGTCATGTTGTTCTCAATAGAAGACGCCATGCCGCATCCCAGCTCCAGATTGCCGCGCTTCACGAGCTGCTTAACCCTGGCAAACAGTTCCGGGCGACGATCCTTCAAATATCGAAAGTGAATGGCCTGCTCAATCATATAGCGCATGTCGGGGGTCTGTTCACACTGGTCAACCAGCAGCAGAATCAGCTTTTCATGCAGCTCTTCCATCTCCTCATGCTGCTTCTTCCAACCCAAATCGACATGCGTAAATCCCACAACGATGCGTTCCTTTGTCATGCTGCACACTCCTTTATTCATAATTATCCCTTTACGGCGCCCAGCGTAATGCCGCGCACAAAGTACTTTTGCAGGAAAGGATAAATTACCAGAATGGGCACCATGGCAACGACAATTTTCGCAGAGCTGTACGTCATAGAACCGACCGCTGCGCGTTTGACAAGTTCTTCACCCGTCAGAGAAGAGAAATCCATAGACAGCGTCAGAGAATGAATGTACGTCATGAGCGGATAGTCTTCCGCCTTGTTGATGTAGATCAACCCTGCAAAATAGTCGTTCCAGAAATAGAGCAGGCAGAACAGCGCCAGCGTAGCCGTAACCGGTTTGGCCAGAGGCGCATAGATCGCCCACAGGGTCTTCATCGGTCCTGCGCCATCGATTGATGCCGCCTCTCGCAGCTCACGCGGCAGTCCTCGGAAATAGTTCATCATCAGAATCGTATTGTACGCATTCGTCAAATACGGCAGGGTCAGCGCCCAAATCGTATTGGTGAGCTTTAGTTTTGTCACCAAAAGGTAGGTTGGAATCATTCCACCGTTGAAAAGCATCGTAAAGATCACGAACCACATGTACCAATTGCGCTTAGAAAACTCCTCCTTTTCCAGCGAAAGCGGGTATGCCATCAAAAACAGCAGAAGCAATGACAAACTCGTGCCAATGACTACGCGCAACAGCGAAACGATAACCGTGCCAAAAAAGATCCTGTCCTCCAGAATCCGCTCATAGGACGCAAACGTTGGATTTCTGGGCCAAAAGCTAACCAGACCGGCCTCTGCCACCGAGGCGCTGCTGAAGGAAATTGCAACAATATTGATGACCGGCGCCAGACATAACAGCGCAAGCACTCCAAGGATAACGTAATTCAATACGTCCCACTTGGAAAACCCGTCGAACAGCCGGGCCGAAGTATTCTCCTGTTTCATTTGAGCGCCTCCTCAGAAAATACGGTAATTGGCGAACCTTCTGGCCATAAAATAGGATGCAAGGATCAGCGCGGCGCTGATGCAGGACTTCAGCAGACCTACAGCGGTAGCAACGCTGAACTGTGCCTGAATCAATCCCATTCGATAAACATAAGTATCGATGATGTCCGCCGATTCATAAACCAGAACATTATACAGATTAAAAACCTGGTCAAAATTCGCGTTCAATACACTGCCCAGGGACAGCGTCGCTTTTAGCACGATGACCGACGCCATCGCCGGCAGCGTAACGTGCCAAATGCGCTGAAAACGGGACGCGCCGTCAATTACCGCCGATTCGTACAGGGATGGATCAATGCCGACGATAGAGGCCAGGTAGATAATCGTTCCCCAGCCGAAGTTTTGCCAGCAATTTGTCACGATCAGCATCGTCCTGAACAACGCGTTATTGGACATGATCGGCAGGCGTTCCATTCCCAAAGAGGCGAGAAGGTTGTTGAACATTCCATAATTGGAAAACATCTGTTTGAATACAACGCCCAGCATAACCCACGACAGAAAGTGCGGCAAATAAACGATCGTTTGAACCGTGCGCCGGTACCACGAATGCGTGACTTCGTTAATCATAATCGCCACTGCAATCGGCACCAGAATATCCAGCAACACATTGGAACACGCCAAAATCAACGTGTTGCGGAACAGCTGTGATATGGTGGGCAACCTGAACAAATAGGAAAAGTTACTCCATCCCACCCATTGCGAGCCCCGAATGCCCAGAGAAGGCACGTATTTCTGAAACGCCATGATGATGCCATACATTGGGAAATAGCTGAAAACCAGCATCAGCGCCACGCCCGGCAAAAGCATCAAATGGTAGGTTGCGTTGATCCTGCGTCTTCCCCTCCGGTCAGGTGCATCGACTGCTCGACTACCTTTTTTCATGCAAAACACTCCTTATTCTACAAAAGGAGCGCCGTTTTTCGCGCCACGCCATCATCTTGCGATGATCAGCGGCTATTAAAGACGGCACTCCCCGTTATTGCATCCTTACTTCATGATCGCATTCACTTCGTCAACGATCATGCTTCCGCCCTGTGCGTACCAATTCGATACAAATTCATCAAACGCGTCCACCGGCAGTTCGCCCATGACGATTCTTACAAACGTCTGAGATTCCATGTCGGACAAATTCGTCCATGCCATTTCCATCGTAGGCGTTATCGGCGCAGTGTACAGCTGGCGCGTGCTGATCCTGTCGCGATTTGCCGCCAACAGCTGCAGCGCCAGTGTCTTGGTGTAAACATGCAGGCCCTGCCCGGACTGATCCACGCCGTTCATATAATCCACAATCAGCTTGCCATCGAAGGACTCTGTTGCAAAGGTCGGAATTTCCATTCCATTCTGGACGTCCTCGACCAGCTTGGTCCAGACCTTTTCCAAATGGATCAGCTGATCGTACATGCGCAGTTTCATGTCAATCGGCCACACATGGTAGTCCATCTTATAGCCTACATTGCTGTAATACGTATCTACCTCGTGAGGGATGTGCTTTTCATAGAGGTCAAATTCCTCGATGCCAAACAGATTCTGCTGCTCCGCCGCAATATTGGCCATCTTGACCAGAACGTCCGGATGTTCGAAGCCCTTGCGCACCACCCAGTACATGCTCTCGGTTTCTACCGAAGGAGCCACCGCGTTGTATGTTCCATTGTCATCATAGATCAGCGTGGGAACCCACTGCGCATTCGGATCGTTTGTCTTCACGCTGTTCAGCGGCCACGCGCCAATCCACCATGCACCAAACACGATGCCCGAACGTCCCGCAATCAGACTTTCCGTCCAGTTTTTGGTTGCAAATTCAGGGTCGATCAAGCCTTTTCCGTACAGCTCATGCAGGTAAGCCAGCGCCTGCTTCATTTCCGGCTGAACCGAACCATAGACGAAATCACCGGTTTCCTCATCGACGATCCAGTTGTTCGGATACGCTCCATAGCGCCAGAACACCGGTCCCGGAGAGCCTGCCGAGCAATAGGTATCCTCCAGGGTATTCATCATCTCAATGCCAACCGTCTGGTCTCCCGCCATTTTGTTGTCCACAAAAGCCTGCGCCGTCTCCTCCAGCGCCGCCCAAGTCGTGGGTGTCTCCAAACCAAGCGCATCGAGCCAGTCCTGACGTATCCAGATCAGCGTAAATTCATAGCCAGGCGCGTTGCAGGGGAATGCATAAATCGCGCCGTCGCTACCGCGCACATTCGGACCGAAATAGACGTCCATCCCGCCATCCGATTCGATAATGGCCTTCAGCAGGTCGCTGGAATCGCTCTCAATGGCTTCCGTCAGATCGGCAACCATGCCGCCGTCAATCAGCTGACGAAGCTGGATCAGATCGACGACCTCAAAGACGTCCACCAGTGAATTGGAAGACATGGCCAGCGTAATTCTCGTGCTGTAATCCGTTCGGTCAGAGAGTACCCATTCCCCCTCAAACTGAAGATTGAACTGCTCCTTGAGCCACTGAGTATATCCGTTGGAACCAAGATTTTCCCCCTCCGGAAAATTTGGCACATCGCTGCAGCGGCCGAACCGGACGGTCACGGGCTCATCGTACGGTTTCAACCAGTCTTCCTCTGCAAAAGAAGGCATCGCCGAACAAAACAACAGGGCAACCAGGAAAATAACGAACGCTCGCTTCATGTTGTAGTTTCCTCCTGTTCAAGATTATTCTCCATGCATTGGTTTTGAATAAAATGCTCTTTTATCGCCGCGGACAATATAAGTGCATTTCACTCAACAACCTTCGCCCTCATTTTATCATTTGTAATAAAATAGTCAACTCAATATTGTGCATAAAAATAGCACTCATGTGCCTAACGCCGAATTATATACCTGTTTCATTAATTTTCCAACAACAAAACTGTATGCGGTCAGACTGTACCGCGAGGGAGAGATATGAAATTTGGTAGGCCAGCGGCGAGGCGTATCGGGAGATTAGCATTTTATGACCATTTCATCATAGGGATCCAGCTCTTCTGGATTTTTCAATTCTCCCATACTATATCTGCCTTCCTCATCGAACGCCATGTGCCATATCAGGTCAATGAGTTTATTCTGTGCGTCATTACTTCTTGTGTCAGACAGGGGACGCGTACACCCTGTGCGCCCGTTGGGGCCAAAGACCTCAAAGACAGCCAGCCCGTCGTCGTTCCGGCGCCTCTGGATTCGGTATGACCTGATATTCACGCTGCGGCAGTCAGAGACGTCGCTGGCAAAATCAAGGGCGCAGCTGCATATTTCCTCCAAGCCAGGCAGAACGGGCACTTCGACATATAGGATCTCGTGCTTCCCCGACTCAGCGTCGAATACCCGAAAATCGGATATATTAAAGGGACGCTCCTGAGCGTACTGTTCCCAGACGCTGTTGTAGAGGTCGCAGACGAAATGCTGGGCGCCCCAAAACAAAGAGGACAAAAATTCGGAGCCTTCGTACGCAATAATATCAGGAATCATTGTGTTCTCGATATAGACCTTGAGTGAAAGCCGCCGGACGGGAAGTCTCATCAGTATGGCCGCATTGTCTTCTTTTACAGGTAAAAACTTCATTTCAGTACCACCTCCATTTGTTGATTAGCATTCTGGGAAAAAATGTCAGGCCGGGAATTGTCTTTCATTTGAGACAAAGCTGATGGCGGAATCAGACAGACAGGGCATCCGCTGCACTGCGCGTACTCCACGGTGTGCTTCGTTCCGCCCTCTTTGCCGTCATAGCAGGCCAGCAGCAGATCGGCCTGCGTCACCAGATAGCGATTTCGGGCAAACAGGCAGCTTTTTGTGTATTCGTGCGACAGCACCGTAACCACATCCGCGCTTTCGACGCACCGCTGCCAGCGGGCGCGGTAGCTCTCCGGCCAGCGGCCTGCCTGCCCTTCAAAGGGAATCGCCATTTCCAATGTAACATCGGGATATCGCTTTTGCAAGTCCAGCACCGTTTCCGCCGCCATGATGTCCATGCCCTGCGCGCCACCGGAAATGAAGTGCCGATAGCCCCGCAGAATCAGAATTTCTATCGTCTCGCGCAGACGCTTCCTGAAATCCAGCGCCAGCGGGCACTCCTCGTCATAGCCGAAGGGCAGCTTGGCAGGACGATAGCCCGTGAAGGCGCAGCGGTGCGCATTTTTATGGATCGGTCGCCGAATCAGATTTTCCATACCGCTCATCTCGCTTTCGCAGTCCGGACCGGATGAACGATCTCGACGCAGTCCGCACGTACGGGCAGAATATTCTTTTCATCGCCGTCCGCCACCATCGCCACCACGCTCATAGGGT